>Ga0316209_1000152_pt1 | contig 138387 bp, 126 predicted proteins | sample 6monopyrite_MG_FD_204945 | JGI IMG/M metagenome (GOLD analysis project Ga0316209, IMG submission 204945) | Microbial mat bacterial communities from mineral coupon in-situ incubated in ocean water Damariscotta River, Maine, United States -... | ecosystem: Environmental > Aquatic > Marine >... | reverse complement strand
ACGGCGCTCTCCTCAATGAGCGTGGCCGGGCCGACGCTGACCGCGCCGGTTCTGGCCATCGGGGCCGCCGATGCGGTGCTGGTCTATCAGCTGATCGTGAATGACGGCTTTGCCGACAGCCCCGCCGATGCCGTTTCCATCACCGTCAGCGCGCCGGTGGATATCACCCGGCCCTCGGTGTCCCTGACCGGATCCAGCACAAGCTATAGCGCGGGCGATGCGCTGACGCTGACCGTTACCTTTACGGAAAGCGTAACGGGCTTTACCGGCTCGGATATTGCCCTGGCGAATGCCACCCTGTCGGGATTTGGCGGCAGCGGCGCATCTTATAGCGCAACGCTGACCCCGACCGGCAGCACGCAGACCATCCGCGTCAATGTGGCCGCCGGTGTTGCCACCGACGGTTCAGGAAATACCAATTTTGCGGCCGCTGAACTGGCCATCCTGCCAGATGTCGCGGGTTTGTCAGAGGAAGCGATCAGCGACGCGATTGTGGCCCGCGCGCGCGCATTGATCAACGCGCAGCCCGACCTCCGGGGTCTTTTGCGTGGTGGCACCGGCGCGGGCGCGATGGCGGATGTGACCCAGGGTGCGGGAACCTTCGCGCTGTCAACCATCGGCGATAGCCCGGTCTGGATCTACGCAACCGGCCAATGGTCGACCGATGCAGGCGCAGAACAAAGCTATGGCAATCTCAGCTTTGGCGGGCAGCTTTATGAAACCGATCGCATGATCATCGGTGCTATGGTGCAGTTTGACTATTCCGACACCGCATTGACCAACGGCACTGTCACCGGGCGCGGTTGGCTGGTTGGCCCCTATCTGGTGGGCAGGGTCAGCGATACGCGCCTCTTGTATTCGGCCTCGCTGTTGCGTGGGCGAAGTGACAACAGCCTGACCTTGACCGGCCTGTCTGACGGCGAGTTCTCGACCACCCGCACGCTCCTGACCTTTGGCCTGGAGGGGCGCTATGACGCCGCAGGCGGGTTGGCGGTGATCCCGTCGCTTGATCTGGCCTATATCATCGATGAGCAGGACAGCTATGTCGACAGTGCGGCCAATATCATACCCGCACAGACCATCACGCTGGGAGAGGCGCGGTTTGGCCTTGGCGTCGAAATGCCGGTTGATATCCAGAATGGTAAGCTGGTGCTGACGGCGGGGTTGTCCGGGATCTATTCCAACATTGATCGGCCTCAGGAACAGCGCGAGGCATTCCGGGCGCGGATAGATCTGGGCGCACGGGCCGAACTGAACGCCAATGTGGGCCTCAATTTCAACATTTTCTATGACGGTATCGGCATGGATGGCTATGAATCGGTCGGGGCCGAGCTGTTATTGCTGATGCGCTTTTGAATATTTAGCGAAACGCCCCGTCGCATCAGGGTCAGGCAAGCGCTGCGAGGTTCTCTCCCCACCCGAGCATCCGTCGTTGCCCGTCGCCGCCGAGGAGAGTCCTCGGCGGCGTTTTTCATGTCGGTGACCTAGCGCACAGAACGACTCAGGCCGCGCGGCGTAGCATTTCAGGGCCGGGCGCATCCCAGTCTCAACAAATCGCAGCTCGGCACCGTCATCCCCCCCGGGGTGACCAACAGCAGCGGAGAATCCCCATGTTAGCGAAACAACTCAGCCCAAGTCAGCAGGCCTTTGTTGACTCCATTACCAGCGAGGTCGGCACCCTTCTGGGCAGCCAGCTTCCGGGCAATTTCTCGATGGTCAGCTACCCGCCCGGCTTCCATCCGGCCGTTCAGTATGGCACGTCCGCCTACTATAATTCGACGATGCTGGACGCGTTCAACGGCACGCTCGAAATCGGCTCGAACGGTATGCTGACCCTTGGCAATCAGCAGTTCAGCACGCTCTATTACAACATCCTGCGGAATGCGACCTACCAGTATTCCACGGCCGACCAGAAAGTGGTGAACGATCCCAATATTTCGGGCCAGCAGATTGCCGTGGTGAATACCGCCACATCCAGCGGTTTCGTGGCCGCCTATTCCGTCACACCGGTGAATTACGGCACCATCATGGCGGCCGTGCTGAAAAACTTCAGCTCCGCGCCGACGGATTGGTCGACCTCGAACATCTCGGCCGCAGCCGCCAGCCTGCCGAATGCCGGCTATGCCTCGCTTGGCCAGGCAATCGCCAACGCGGTGCAGCTTCTGTCGCCGCTCAATACGATCCTGGGTGCGCAATCGGCTGCGAATGCAGAGCTTGCGGCCGCCATGGACAACGCGCAGAACCCGTCGGCAACGAATGGCGGATTGCCGATCAATGCCACGGATTTCTATGTCGGCTGGACCCCCATGCCCACCAACAACCAGATCCAGGGCCGCCTGCAGGGCGGCAGCAAGGTGTCGATCAACATCCAGGCGTCGAATTTCGATTCCACCAATGCCAGCTTCTCGATCGGCGCAAAGACCGGGTTCACCGTTCCGATTCTCGACATCTTCGATATCGGTATCAGCGCCAGCACCTCCTACGACTGGAGCAAATCCACCTCGTCATCCTCGTCGCTGAACGTGACCATGGATTATGAAGGCGTGACCCTCGTCCAGATCGATCCCCTGACGCTTGCGGCGGATTATTCCAAGGGATGGTATGACCAGTCCTTGCTGCAAAGCATCATCTCGGGCTCGGGCAACAACAGCGTCTCGGGCTTCAAGATCGATCCGTCGAACCAATATGCGGTGTCCAAGATGTTTGGCCCGGGCAAGGCGTTCTCGCGGTTCAAGACGCTCGTGGTCTCGCAGGCCCCGACCATTACCATGGTGTTCTCGGCCGACCAGGCGACATCGGTTCAATCGAGCTTCAAGCAAAGCACGTCGGTTGACATCAAGCTCTTCGGCCTCTTCTCGGTCGGGTCGTTCGATGAAAGCTACTCGATCACCAAGGTCCACAAGGACAGCGCTTCGGGCACCGTGACGGTCGTGCTTGCGCCGCCGGCAATCACCGGAACCGTTCCGCCCGAAAAACAGGTCTGCAATGTCCTGGGCGGCGTGGCCGATTATCCGCCCCCCGCGCAAAGCTGACCTGCGCAGGAACCCGATCGCCATGGCCGGGGCGGAAATTTCGCCCCGGCCAAGTCAGGTGGGATGCGGCGGACAGAATGTCAAAAACCAACAATCAAAAGATCGCCGATGCAATCCGGCAGCAGATTTCGACTGTCCTTGGCTCCGAACTGGATCCGGGGTTTGTCGTCATCCGGGACCCGTCCGGTTTTGCCTTTAACATCCAATACAGCACCTCGGCCTATTGGAACCCTCATACGCTGGCCATCGTCGACCGGCTGTGCAAATGCCCCGGCGATGGCACCGGAGAGCTGACGGGGGGCAGTTTCAGCGGCCTCTTTGCCGATATTCTCGCCGCCAGCGATTATGTGACCGGCACAAGCGACGCGGCCGCGGAAAAAAGCAGGCTGACGAAGTTTACCACCGCCTCGAATAATCTGGTAACCCGGTTCGAGGCGGATTTCGGCCCGATCACGAGCGCCGAAATCCAGACCATGGGCAGCGTTCCGCCGACCAAGGTTCAATATATCGCCGATTACGTTGCCAAGACCTTTCCGGGCAGCCCGCCGGCCTTTCCGCCCTCGATGGCGGCAGTCGCCAGCGTTTACGCAAACTGGCTCAATCTCAGCAACGAGATCGCCCGGGCCAGCGCATTGAAAACCGACGCGCTGGCAGAGGTCGGTGCGGCAGAAACCCATATCAGACAGCCCGATGCCAGCACCGGCGCGCTGCAGACGGCGTTGAATTCCTGGGGTGTCGCCTATGTCGGGTTTCCCGATAACGGCACGATCGGGGCCGATCTGACCAGTTCGGCACGGACCATGACCGTCAGCGTGACGCTGGAAAACGCCGGGCATAACAGCCTGAAGCTGACGCTGGATCATCAGACGCTCAAGGCGATTCCGATGTCGGATCTCAAGATCACCCTGACGCAGGAAACTACCGGCCAGACCGCGACGCTGGATCAATTATGGGCAACCGCCAGCAAGGTCGAAATGGATATCGCCTATGCCGGGCTGACCGTGGTGGAGGCGCGCCCGCAGCGGATTTCGGCGGATATCAAGACGGGTTGGTACAGCGCCTCGGTGGTTCACCAGCTGGCCAGCAAGAGCGGTCAGGATGTCTCGGGCCTGCAACTCAGCGGCTCGACCTTTTCCGCGGCCGATCTCTTTGGGCAGGGCAAACGCTTTGCCCGTGTCAGAACATTCGTCATCAGCCAGGACCCCACGATCACCTTGCGGTTTTACGGCACCGATCAGGCGCAGCTTCTGACCCGGCTATCCGGCAATCCGAGCGCCCAGGTCCAGCTTGGCCAGATCGCCAGCTTCGGGGCGGCCGGTGCCGATTACGCGGTCCGCAGCACCGATCACACAGCAGATGTGGTGACGGTGGTGATCGCCCCGGCAACGCCCACGGTGACCGTGCCGCCGGTCGATCAAAAGGCCCATATCATTGGCGGCGTGGTGGAGTTTCCGGCCTGAACGGCCGGGCACATGTGTAATAAGTTCTTGTGTAACTGAGAAAAATCAGAAGCTTATGGAGAAAAATTTTGCGCTGGCGGGCCATGAGACGCCCCTTTGATGCAGCGCAGAACCACTTGCCAGGAAGGACATCCGCAATGCCGACAGAGATCAAGAAAATTGCCATTATCGGGTCCGGCGTCGGGGCCACGACCGCCGCCTATGCGATCACGCAACTGCCTGATTGGGAGACGCGTTACGAGATTACAATCTATCAGCTTGGATGGCGGATGGGCGGCAAGGGGGCCAGCGGGCGCAACGCCGCCGAAGGCCAGAGGATCGAGGAACACGGGCTGCATATCTGGGCCGGGTTCTACGAAAACGGATTTCGCCTGATGCGCGATTGTTACGACCAGCTCAACACAACCGGCTTGCGCAGCCCCGATGCGCCGCTCGGCACGTTGGACAAGGCCTTCAAGGGGCTCAATCACTTCCTGCTGGCCGATGAGGTGACCCTGCCCGACGGCACCAGATCCCTGCATCCCTGGCGGATCGATTTCGTGCCGAATGGCGACAAACCCGGAGAGGGCGGTGTTCTGCCCAGCCCGTTTGCCTATGCGCAGATGTTGCTGGAAACCATTGAAACCTGCATGAAGGATCTTGGCGGCTGGTTTGAGACCAGCACCGCGCATCGTCTGCCGGATGCCTTCCATGGCGCGTTTGCGCGCGCGGGGCTGCCGGTCGAGGCCGAGACGCCGGTCCATCATCTGCACCGCTATGCCCGGTCGCTGGATCAAAACGCCTATCGCCACAGCAAGAGCGAATTGATGACGATGGCGGCGCTGGCCCGGCATGCGCAGGGCTGGCAGTCCGATTTCAGGACAGGCGGAGAGGATGAGAGCGACACCACGCGGCGCATGCATTATCTGATCAGCCTGTCGCTCGCCTTTTTTCGCGGTGCCGTCGAGAACGGCCTGTTCCGGGCGGGGTTCGATGCCATCGACGATTGGGAAATCAGCCAGTGGCTGCTGCATTACGGGGCCAGCGAAGAGGCCGTCTATTCCGCCGTTTTCCGGGGCTGCTATGACTATGTGTTCGGATATCCGGGCGGCGTGACGGACCATCGCAGCGTCGGGGCCGGCACCGCCATCCGGGGCCTTCTGCGTCTGGCCTTTACCTATAAGGGCGCGCTTTTCTACAAGATGCAGGCCGGTATGGGCGACACGATTTTCGGGCCCTATTACCAGATGCTGAAACATCGCGGCGTGACTTTCAAATTCTTCAACGCGGCGACCAATCTGGCCCTGTCGGAGGACAAGAACGAGATCGCGGCGATCGATATGGTCGAACAGGCCGAGACGCTTTCGGGCGGTTATGATCCGCTGGTCGATGTCAGGGGGTTGCCCTGCTGGCCGTCCGAGCCGCTCTGGGATCAGCTCAAGGATGGCGCGAAACTGAAAGCCTCGGGCGTGGATTTCGAAAGCGAAAAGACAGCCCCCACCGGGCGCGCCTACCGGTTACAAAAGGGTCGGGATTTCGATCTCGTTATCCTCGGGGCCTCGCTCGGGTCTCTGGGCTACATGACGCCCGAGCTGTCCTCGGCCTCGGAACGCTGGCGCATGATGCTGGACAAGGTGCCCACCGTGGCCACCCATGCGGCGCAGTTCTGGTCCACCAAAACGCCCGAGGAACTGGGCTGGAACGCCCTGGTCGCGGCGCATAATCCGGGCGATCAATCGGATCTGAAAACCGTGATCACCAGCTTTGCCGAGCCGCTGGACACCTGGGCCGACATGTCCGATCTGCTGGTGCGCGAAGACTGGCCAGGGGACGGCCCGAGCGCCATCGCCTATTTCTGCAGCCCGGCCCATGATGCCGGTGTCGATCCCGGCCCGTTCAAGGACCGGGTCCGGCAATGGGCCGATACTGATCTGACACGCATGTGGCCGGGCGCATTGAAGGATGGGGCATTTGACAGTGACATCCTGTTTGCCGACGGGGCCGATACCGGCCAGGAAAAATTCGACAAACAGTATTTTCGGCAAAATTTCTATGGCTCGGAACGCTATGTCCTGTCGGTTCCGAACTCTGTCCAGTATCGCTTGGCCCCCGATGGCACGGGCTTTGAAAACCTCTATATCGCCGGCGATTGGACGCGATGCGGCATCAATGCCGGCTGCGTCGAGGCGGCCACGATCTCGGGGCTGGCGGCGGCGCGGGGGCTGACCGGCCATGCGTTCGAAATTGTCGGCGAAGGCGATGTTGCCCCCGATGCCGGCCCTACGGATGCCACCAAACTGGCAAGCCCCTATGCCCAAACCGCGCCCTGGCCGCTGACGCCCTTCTATGGCACCGGCCAGATCGATGGCTGGTTCAGCTTTCATGCTGTCGATGCCGCGGCTCTGCAGGCCGTCCTGCCCGAGGGTATGCGGCTGCACCCTCAGGCTCTGACGCCGGAGGGCACTCATCCCGTTGCCATGCTGGCAAATCAGCAAATGGGCGTGCGGCTGTCGGTGCTGCCGCGATTGCTGGGGTATCGCAATTACTTTGAGGCCATAATTGCAATAAATTATGTCGAGATTGACGGGTATGAAGGTGTCTTTAGCTATTTGCCTAACCTATATTTGACGAATAAAGGCGCGCAATTGGCCGGTGTCTGGTTCTACGGATACAATAAACGCATGGGCCGGTTGCGGATGGGAAATGACGGCTACACCGTTTCCACGCCGCAAGGGGCACCAATCTGGTCGGGCCGGTATCAGCAGAAAGGCTTTGCCCGGCCATTGATGGCGTCACCCGATTGCGGGCTGGTTCAGACAATCTCGGAGCAAGTGGTTGTAACTCAAGGGAAATTCAGCAAGTGGCAGTTTTCCTCCTTCGATTTCAACCTCACATCGGCTTTTGTTGCGGGGGTTTCTGTCGAAATAGATGTTGCCGATGCCGGGCTTGCCGATATCCCGGCCGGTAGAATGACGGCAAATCCCCTTGCCATGCCGGGGCAGCCGGGCACCGGGATCCGCGGGCTTCCGGGGGCGTTTCGGATCTGGACCAGTTGGACTTTGTCAAATCCATTGGACAGCCGCCGCATCGCGGCGCTAGAAAAGGGCCGGCAAAGATTGCCGTAAGCTCAGGGGGAGGACTTGGGCAGCATTTTAGGGAGGAGGCGGATGGTCGTCGCAGACGCCAGGCCGACAGGAGAGCGCAAACAAGTCACAGCCGTATTTCTGGACATAGTAAATTTTAGCGAGATAGCGAGTACCGCCGATGCAGAGGATCTCCAGTCATGGCTGGAGGAATATTACCAGAAATCCGGTGCGATTATCGAGGAGAATGGCGGCGAGGTCACCGAATATCTCGGGGACGGTCTGATCGCTATTTTCGGTCTTTCCAGGGCCGATGAACTTGCCGCGCTGCGCGCTGTTCGCGCGGCGCAGCAGGCGGTGGACCGCTTTGGCGCGCCCTTTGGTCGTGCGCGCAAGGTGGAAATCCGGGCGGGGATTGCCACCGGCGAGGTGGTGGTGCGCGCAGAAACCCCGCGCAACCGGTGGCCCCGGATCACCGGCCGTGTCACGACGCTTGCGCAGCGGGTGCAGGACAAAGCCATGCCCAATAGCGTTGTCATGTCGCAATCGACCGAACGCCTCTTGCGGGGGCAAATTCCCGTTACGCCGATGCCGAACCAGACCCTGAAGGGGTTTGCAGACGTCCAAACGCTTTACGTCGCGCAAAAATCCCCGATCGGGCGCCCTGTCTCGCAGGTGAAAGAGATCGTTGGACGCGACCGGGAACTTGCCGCGTTGCGCCAGGCCGAGGGGCCGGTATTGATTGTCGGCCAGGCCGGCATTGGCAAATCAGCCCTCGCCGAACAGCTTGCGGCATCTGTGCCCGGGCAGCAATTCATCGTGGCCGACGGGGTGACCGTCGGCTCTAGCTACGGGCCCTTTAAGGACTGGCTGCTCTTCAGTTGCGCGAAACATTCACCCGAATTCGCGGATCTGCATGCGCATTTTGCGGGCCTCAGCGATCGCGACTATCGGTGCCTGGCGCTGATCCTGGGGCTGCAGGAAGGCCAATCCCTGCTGACCGAGGTTGCAAATCTGGCGCTGAAAGGATTTATCGAGACCGCGATCTGGTCGGCGATCCAATCGGTGCTGGGCGCGGGTGTTCTGGTCTTTGAGGATGTGCACTGGTTCGACGCGGCCAGCCTTGATGTCCTGGCCCATATCCTTGACCGGTATGACGGATCACGCCTGAAATTGATCGTGACTGGACGTCCGCACGCCCATGTCACGACAATTAGCCAGCGCGACGATATCGGGCAAATGACGATCGAGCCGCTAACCGCGGAAGGTGCCTCAAGCCTTCTGGATCGCCTGAACGAGGGTCGGCTCGAACCCGCCGCAAAGGCCAGGCTTCTTGAACGGGCGGCAGGCATCCCTTTGTTTTTGGAACAGTTGCTGATGCGCGGACCTGCGCGCGCCGGCGAAACCGTGCCGGAAACGCTGATGGGGCTCTTGGCCGAACGCATCGATGATGCGGGGGCCGGCAAGCCGCTGTTGCAGAAGGTATCGGCGGTTGGGCGGGTCTTCAGCCTTGACATGGCCGCGGCGATCGCGCCTGAGCAAGAGAATATTCGCCAAACGCTGGATGGGTTTGTCGATGCCGGCGTGTTGTGGAAACGATCCGACACGGATTGGGCGTTTCGCCACGCGCTGTTGGGGGAGGCCGCGTATCAGTCGATCCTGCGCAAGACGCGACGAGATCTGCATGGCAGGATCGCCGAGGTTCTGATCACGCAGTTTCCCGAAAGCGTTGCCCGCGATCCGGCTGTGCTGGCGGAGCATCAGCGCAAGGCTGGCGCGTTGCCGGACGCCATCGTCAGCTTTCTTGCGGCGTCCAAATCGGCGCTGTTTCAGGGTGCCTTTGTCGATGCCGAGGCCCATGCGCGCCTGGCGCTCAAGCTTTGCAGCGACCCTGAGCTGGACGCCGCCCGGCCGGATCTGGAAATCGAATGCTACACGGCTATCGGCTCGGTCTTGATGCAATATCAGGGGTTTACGGCACCGGCCGTGCGCGACGCCTTTGATCAGGTTCACAAAATCGCGCGGTCTCGTGCCCTGCCGGAACCAGAGAGCGCCGCCGCCCTCTTTGGTAGTTTTTCCTATGCAATCATGGCCGCGGATCGCCGGAAATCCGATGAATTTCAGGATCTTCTGAGCAGCCTGTCGCGCCGCTCACGTGACCACGACAGCAGTGTCGAGCTCAGGCTGGCCGCACTTGCCGCCGAGAATTGTTCAAGCTTCTACCAGGGCGATTTTGCCAATCAGTTCGACAAGATCGCCGAGATCCGAAGACAGTATGTGCTGCAGGATCATGCGATGATGATCGCCCGCTACGGCATGGATATCTTTGCCGCCGCGCAAATGTTCGAGGCCCCGGCCCGCGCGATTTGCGGCCAGAGCGATCAGGTCGAACCTCTGGTGGCGGAAACCGATCTGCATCAGGATCACCTGAACATCCCCGCAATGCGCCCCTATGCCCTGGTTTGGGGGGCGGTGCCGCTGTTTTACGCCGGGCATGTCGACCGGGCCCGTGGGCGGCTTGCGCAGGGTCAGGCCGTGGCTGATGAACAGGGGGCGGTGTTCTGGCAACTGACCGGTGCGGCCTGGGCGCATGTGATGGTGGAGGCCGATACCTATTCGGACGATCACCTCAGCACTTTTGGGGGGATCGTCGGCACCTATGAGGCGATCGGGGCCAATATTGGCGTGCCCTATTTTCGTGCGGTTTACGCAAGCCAACTGGCGCGTTCGGGCGATGGCGCGGCCGCGCTCGACGCGTCAGCGGCGGCGGTGCAGCAGTCACGCGAAAGCGGGCTGCATTTCTGGTACCCGGAGATCTTGCGCCTGCATGCCGGGATTTGTGCAGCCCAGGGGTCGACGGAAGAGGCGCTCTGCGCTGTGGATCTGGGGATTGATACCGCCCAACGCCAGGGGGCCGCCCTCTGGGCGCTGCGGGGGCTGATCGACCGCGCGTCGCTTGCACCAGCGGATGTCAGTCGCATGGAGGCGGTGCTGGCAAGATTTGCGCCCGGCTCCGTTTTGCCGGAACTTGACCGCGCTCGGGCGCTGTTGGCCACGTCATGACCGGCGAAGAGCTCATCCAGCTTGAGTTGCCACTCTTTGACGGGGTGACGGGGGCCGACCTTGCGGGGCTCAATCTCAGCGTTAAGGAGAAAACTCTGGATCCGTGGGAGATTCTGTTCAACCAACAAGATCAGGGCCGCGATGTCTATTTTCTGCTCTCGGGGACGTTGCTGGCGGTGTACTGGAGCGTGGAGGGGCGAGAGGTTATCTTTACGCGGTTTCCGATGGGGGCCTATTTCGGCGAAATAGCGGCACTTGACGGCGGCGAACGGTCGCTGGCCGTGGTCGCCAGAAGCGCAGCGCGCGTCCTGATGGTGTCGCGCAAAAGCTTTCTCGATCTGATGGAGAACGTCCCGCAGATCAGAAAGCGCGTCACGATGGATCTGGTGCAGCGGGTGCGCAGCCTGACCGCGAAAAACGTGGAACTGACCACATTCTCGGTTGAACAACGTGTCGCCTCTTTTCTGATCCGCCTCGCGGTAGAGCGAAACTGCCTTGAGGTCAGGGGTGTCGTCGAAGATGCCCCGACCCATGCCGAGATTGCCGCAAGCATCGGTGCCAATCGCGAAATGGTCAGTCGCACGATCACCAATCTTGCGCGGCGTGGCGCGATCAAGCCGTCCAGAAGACGTATCGAGCTGTGCGACCCTGAGCGCCTGTCCGAGCATATATAAGCTTTGCATAGCTGGCTCTGAAGATGCGCCATCTGCGCATCGTTCGTCCGGAAAAGGCTGCCCTTATCAGCGCTCGGTGTCGTCGGAGGTTTTGTGCCGGTAAGCGGCCTGTGCTTCATTTGATTATGCGGCGGGTTTGCGGTGACGCGCGCGTCGCGTTTCGGCGGTCCTTTGTTCGATCCCTGCCGGTTGCTTCACAATGGTCCGAGCGCGTCCGAAATAGACATTGGCCGACCTCAGGTTTTTCGGGCTCGCATGACCGTTGAACCGCCCCGGGTTTACCGGAGAGTTCTTTGTTCAAAACTTATGCGGCTTTTTCAAGGGCGATCATGCTCGCATGGAATGCGTTCTCCCGTTCTTGCGGCGGCCGGTGGCCAATGGCGCTGTGTAGCCGCTCGGTGTTGTACCAGCTGACCCATTGCAGGGTCTCCCATTCGACCTGGCCCATGGATTTCCACGGGCCGAGGAAGTTGATCACCTCGGTCTTGAACAAGCCGATGATGCTCTCGGCCAGCGCGTTGTCGTAGCTGTCTCCGACGCTGCCGACCGAGGTGTCGATACCAGCATCGGCCAGCCGCTCGGTGTAACGGATGGACAGATATTGGCTGCCGCGATCAGAGTGGTGGATCAGCCCGCTTCCCTCGAGCGGACACCGTTGGCAGATGGCCTGGTTCAGGGCATCCAGCACGAAGCCTGTGGTCATCGAGGTCGAGACGCGCCAGCCCACGATCTTGCGGGCGAAGACATCGATGACGAAGGCCACATAGACCATCCCCGTCCAGGTCGATACGTAGGTGAAATCCGACACCCAGAGCTGGTTGGGAGCGTCCGCGATGAACTGCCGATTGACCTTGTCATCGGGGCAAGGCTGCGCCGGATCGGGGATCGTGGTCTTCTTCTTGCCCCGTGTAACCCCTTGTAATCCATGTTCGCGCATGAGCCGCTCCACTGTGCAGCGCGCGATATCGTGTTTTTCGCGACGAAGCTGGTGCCAGACTTTGCGCGCGCCGTAGCGGCCCTTGCTCTTGTCATGGACGCGTCTGATCTTCTCGAAATCCTCGGCGTCCTGCGTGGCGCGATCAGAGGCCAAAGCAGGATTGCGGGCGATGGCAGCGCGCGCATAATAGGTCGCAGGGGCGATCGGCAGAACGCGGCAGATCGGCTCGACTCCGAAGACCTCACGGTGCACTTCAATGAAGGCGATCATTTGCGGAACGGGCGGTCGAGCTCCGCCTGGGCAAAATACGCCGACGCCTTCTTCAAGATCTCGTTGGCTGTGCGCAGTTCCTTGACCTCGCGTTCCAGAGCCTTGATCCGTGCCTTCTCCTCACTGGTAACGCCGCCACGCTCGCCAGCGTCACGGGCGGCCTGAATGCACCAGGCGCGAAGAGTGTCATGGGAACAGCCAAGCTTCGACGCAATCGCGCGGTAGGCCGCGTTGTCGCTGGTGTAATCGGGCCGCTGTTCGCGGAAAAGCCGAACGCCGCGCTCGCGGAACTCGGCTGTATACTTCGGGGTGGGCTTCTTCTGATCCATAGGGCTCATCCTTTGAGAGTTTTACTCTCCGGTAAACCCGGGGCGGTTCATTCCGCACGTTCACCATACCATGAGAAAACCGAGACTTGGTCTTTCAGTCTTGATATTCCCTCTAGTTGAGTGGCAAGCCGATTTCGCAGTTCATCCAAATTTTCGGGGGATGGAAGATTGGCCAGCGTTATTAAGTCACCCTGCACCTCTTCAATCTTTGCCATCCTCAAGAGTTCGTTGAATTTCTCTAGGTTGAAGCGACGGAGTTCGTCATCAATCTTTCTGTGAAAAAACATGGGATGCGCAAAGAAACGCATCTGTTCCTTGGGTCCAGACGTTTCCACAAAGACAGACGGGATGTATTTTTTCGTGCGCTTCTCATCTTCAATTTTTTGAGCACTTACGCTCAGGAAGGCCTCTAGTTCAGAGCGAAATTTCGCATTGGCGTCTGCCTTCTTGAACTCCCCTTCTAGAAGATCACAAACCCGTTGGATTTTTTCATTTGAAAGCTCGGCGATCAATTGTGCCAGGTCGTGGAAGCCCAAGATGTCTCGAGATGTGCTGAATTCAATCGGTAGGCCTGCGACGGTTGCCGCGAGTGCCTTGGAATTGTAGGACTGCTGCCTTTCCGTGAGTACGTACACCAAAACCCGGTCGAAGTCCGCGTTGAGACCGTGAGACTGGAACTTTTCTAGTGTCTCATTGACCTTGCTGCTGGATGCATCAGAAGTTACCTGAATGGATATTCGACTTACGTTGCATCCCAGATCTACAGCTGGGAAGTTCATCTGAATGCGATTCTGGTTTTGGAGCTTCGGGCAATCCAATATCGTCGCAAAGATTGGCACAAGTAAATCTTCGGCAACGGTGTTGATGTCAAACAAACCTAGAGCGTTTGAAACCCGCACCTCATAGGCAAATCGTCCAAGTAGTGAGGCTGATTTCTGAAGTAGCTCTTGTCTTGTCATTGGTTTCGTTTGGCCTCAGCGCTCGTCGTGTTCAAATGGTTTAGTGAACTGTTTATTCGCCCCAGAAGGCCAATTGAGATGCAAGCTATAGATGGGCATCCTGCTGGGCAACCATGCCGTGTACATTCGTACGGAGGATCGGCCGCTCAACCTGTCAAGTTGATCAATCTGGTAGGAGGCGCTTGGTGCGTGCATGGAATCCCAACAATAGGAGCGTGTGATCCCTGAGCTCGAGTTAAGAGCTCGTCAGTCAAGAAATGATACCCGAGCGATACCCGAAGCAATTCTTAGCTACCGCATCAAAGGCGAAATTTGACGTAATACTTTGATTATAAACGATTTAAATGGTGCCCGGGGGCGGAATCGAACCACCGACACGAGGATTTTCAATCCACTGCTCTACCCCTGAGCTACCCGGGCACGGGATCGGTGGGCGGGCCACCTTGGGTGGGGGCGTTCTAGGGTGTTCGCGCGGGGCTGTCCATAGGGTCCGCGCAAAATTTTATCGGGTGCACAAAGCATATCGACCAGCGGGAAAACGACCGGAAATCCCATGGCGAAAAGGGCCGGGTCAAACCTGGTCGACCCGGCCCGTCTCTGTAACTCAGCCCGCGTTTTGCGGGCGCATATCGGCGGCGTCGATTCCTGCAACGGCGACCGGCTTCTTCATCGCGTCCCGACGGAACGGATCGCCCAGCTCCTGGTTGATCATCGCCTCGATCAGCGTGGTCTTGCCGGCCTTCTGGTCCTTCAGCGCCTGGTTCAGGGCGTCGGTCAGCTCGTCCATCGTCCGCGCCACCACGCCGTTCAGCCCGCAGGCCTTGGCGATGCCGGCATAGCTGACCTGCTCGTCCAGCTCGGTGCCCACGAAATTATCGTCGAACCACAGGGTCGAGTTGCGCTTTTCGGCCCCCCATTGGTAGTTGCGGAACACCACCTGCGTGACGGCGGGCCATTCGCCCCGGCCGATCGCCGTCAGTTCGGTTACCGCGATGCCGAAAGCGCCGTCGCCCGAGAACCCGACTACCGGCACGTCCGGGCAGGCGATCTTGGCCCCGACCACGGCGGGCAGGCCATAACCGCAGGGGCCAAAGAGGCCCGGTGCCAGATATTTGCGGCCCGCTTCGAACGACGGATAGGCGTTGCCGATGGCACAGTTATTGCCGATATCCGACGAGATGATCGCCTCTTTCGGCAGCGCCGCCTGGATCGCGCGCCAGGCCATGCGCGGGCTCATCCAGTCGGGCTTGGCATCACGGGCGCGCTCATTCCAGTTGGTGCCGGGATCGTCCTCTTCGTGATCCATCGAGGAGAGCTGCTGCGCCCAGGCCGATTTGGTCTGCGCAATGGTGGATTTGCGGGCGTCGCGCCCGGCATCGCCGGCACCTGCCGCCAGTTTCTCCAGAATGCCCTCGGCCACCTGCTTGGCATCACCCACAATGCCGACGGTCACCTTCTTGGTCAGGCCGATCCGGTCGGGGTTGATATCGACCTGGATGATCTTGGCATCCGACGGCCAGTATTCCATGCCATAGCCCGGCAGGGTCGAAAACGGGTTCAGCCGGGTGCCGAGGCAGAGCACGACATCGGCGCGGCTGATCAGCTCCATCCCGGCCTTCGATCCGTTATAGCCAAGCGGCCCGGCAAAGAGCGGATGCGAGCCCGGGAAGGCGTCATTGTGCTGATAGCCGACGCAAACCGGCGCATCGAGGCGCTCGGCCAGTTCCATCGAGGCCGGGATCGCGCCGCCCAGAACCACACCGGCCCCGTTCAGGATGACCGGGAATTTCGCCTCCGACAGCAGGTCGGCGGCGGCCTGCACGGCGCTCGCGCCGCCTGCGGGGCGCTCGAACTCGACAATCGCGGGCAGCTCGATATCGATCACCTGGGTCCAGAAATCGCGCGGCACGTTGATTTGCGCGGGCGCACTGGCGCGACGCGCGTTCAGGATCACCCGGTTCAGCACTTCGGCCACGCGCGAGGGGTCGCGCACCTCCTCCTGATAGGCCACGCAATCGGCGAACATGCGCATCTGCTCCATCTCCTGGAACCCGCCCTGGCCGATGGTCTTGTTGGCGGCCTGCGGGGTAACCAGCAAAAGCGGCGTGTGGTTCCAGTAGGCGGTTTTGACGGCGGTCACGAAATTGGTGATGCCGGGGCCGTTCTGGGCGATCATCATGCTCATCTTGCCGGAGGCGCGGGTATAGCCATCGGCCATCATCCCGCCCGAGCCTTCATGGGCGCAATCCCAGAACCGGATCCCGGCCGCCCCGAAAATATCCGAAATCGGCATCATCGCCGAGCCGATAATGCCAAAGGCATCCTCGATCCCGTGCAGTTGCAGGGTTTTCACAAAGGCTTCTTCGGTCGTCATCTTCATGGCGCGGATCTCCGGGGTGGGGATGGGAAATGGGGCAGGGGTTTGTCGCGCACAACCTACCGGTTGCGCCGGGGCGGCGGTTAGGGCCAGTTACACGGCCTCCATAGGTCCAAACGCCCGGATTTCATCGGCGATCAGGCGAATGCCCTCGGGGATTTTGTCCTCGTGGATGGAACTATAGGCCAGCCGGTAATGCCGCGAGGCCCCGTGATCGGGCCCGAAAAAACCGCGCCCCGGCTCGATCACCACGCCGCGCGCATCCAACCGGTCCGCCAGGGTTTCGGTATCCACCCCTTCGGGGGCAATCATCCAGAAACTGGAGCCGCCGGAACCTGCGTCCTCGGCGATATGCAACCCCTCGCGGGCAATCGCCTCGGACATTACCGCGCGGCGGCGTTCATAGGCCTGACGCATGCGGTTGATCTGGGCGTCGTAATGGCCGAGCGACAGGAAATAGGCCACGGTGCGCTGGATATGGCCGGGCGGGTGGCGCAGGACCAGCCCGCGCAGGCCGCGCGCCTCCTGAATGAATTCATCCGAGGCCACGATGTAGCCCAGGCGCAGACCGGGAAAGAGCGATTTCGAAAACGATCCGATATGGATCACCGATCCGCTGCGATCCATGGATTTGAGTGACGGCGAGGGCGCACCCATAAAGGACAGCTCAAACTCATACTCATCCTCGACAATGACAAAGCCGCGGTCCTCGGCCAGCCGCAGCAATTCCTTGCGGCGGCCAAGCGACATCGTCACGTTTGTCGGGCAATGATGCGAAACGGTGGCGAAAACCACGTCGGTTTCCTCGGGCAACCGCGCGGGCGGCAGGCCATCGGCATCGACATCGATGGCCACGGTGCGGCACCGGGTCTGGCTCAGGATCTCGCGCAGGCCGGGATAGGCGGGGTTTTCCATCGCCGCCACGCGGCGTTGCGTCAGCAGGATCTGCGCCGTCATCCAGAGAGCATTTTGCGCACCAAGCGTGATCAGGATCTGATCCTTGCGCGCGGCAATGCCCCGGCGCGGCAGGATGTGGCGCTGGATATATTCCAAGAGCCGGTCATCGTCCTGTTCATAATAATCCGCCGTCAGAACCGAGAAATCCCGTTGCCCCAGAGCCTGCAAAGCGCATTGGCGCCAGGTCTGGTGCGAGAACAGCCTGGGGTCGGCCTGGCCGTAGATGAACGGGTAGGGGTAATCCTTCCAGTTTTTCGGGCGAATGGGCCAGCCGGGGCTGGAAAAGCGCTGCCCGATGGCGCGTGACCAGTCGATGCCGCCACGCTCCGATTTCGCCGGCGGCTCGAAACTGGAGGGCACCGGCGCGGTATCCGAGACGAAATAGCCCGACCGCCCGCGCGAATTCAGGTAATCATCGGCCAGCAGCTCGGTATAGGCATTGGTCACGGTGATCCGGCTGATGCCCAGATGCTGCGCCAATTTCCGGCTGGAGGGCAGTTTTTCCCCCGGCCGAAACCGGCCCGACAGAATGCCTTCCGCCACAAGGCGTTGCACCTTTTGTTGCAGGGTGCCCTCGACATCGGGGTCGAGATAGAAACTGTCTACGGGGATGGCCATGACTGGACTTATCCGGTGCTTTCGGTTGGACTGATGCCCTGCATCGCCGCGGGCACGGAAAATGTCAACGCACTGGCGCCATGACTGCCCGGCCTCTGGCCCTATCTGCGGGGCGGTGAAATCGGCACTGTCGCGGCCAGAACGCCTGTTTATCCGGGAGATACAGCCATGAACACATCCGTGAACCCCAATGACCTGACCGCCGTGATCGAGGCCGACCGCGCCCATCTGTGGCACCACCTGATCCATCACAAACAGTTCGAGGCCAATGATCCGCGCATCATGGTCGAGGGCAAGGGCATGCGGGTCTGGGATGCCACCGGCAAGGAGCATCTGGATGCGGTGTCGGGCGCGGTCTGGACCGTCAATGTCGGCTATGGCCGCGAACGCATCGCCAAGGCGGTCTATGACCAGTTGATCAAGATGAACTATTTCGCCAATTCCGCGGGCTCGATCCCGGGCTCGATCTTTGCCGAAATGCTGATCGACAAGATGCCGGGCATGTCCCGCGTCTATTATACCAATTCAGGCTCCGAGGCGAATGAGAAGGCCTTCAAGATGGTCCGCCAGATCGCGCATAAGCGTTATGGCGGCAAGAAGAACAAGATCCTCTACCGCGACCGCGACTATCACGGCTCCACCCTGGCGGCGATGTCGGCCGGCGGTCAGGAGGAGCGCAACGTCCAATACGGCCCCTTTGCCCCCGGTTTCGTCAAGGTGCCGCATTGCATGGAATACCGCGCGCAATGGGATCTGACGGGCGAGGAATATGGGGTCCGCGCCGCCGATGCCATCGAAGAGGTGATCCTGCGCGAAGGCCCCGACACGGTCGGCGCGCTCTGCCTGGAGCCGGTCACGGCGGGCGGCGGCGTCATCACGCCTCCGCCCGGCTACTGGCCCCGCGTGCAGGAGATCTGCGCCAAATACGATATCCTTTTGCATATCGACGAGGTGGTCTGCGGCATCGGGCGCACCGGCAGCTGGTTTGGCTATCAGCAATACGGCGTCAAGCCCGATTTCGTGACCATGGCCAAGGGCGTGGCCTCGGGCTATGCCGCCATCGCCTGCCTGGTGACCACCGAGGAGGTGTTCGCCATGTTCAAGGAAGATGTCACCGATCCGCTGGATTATTTCCGCGATATCTCGACCTTTGGCGGCTGCACTGCCGGCCCTGCCGCGGCAATCGAGAATATGAAGATCATCGAGGAGGAAAACCTGCTGGCCAACACCACCGCCATGGGCGCGCGGATGATGGGCAACCTGCAGGCGCTGAGCGAAAAGCACGCCGTCATCGGCGATGTGCGCGGCAAGGGGCTGTTTCTCGGGGCCGAACTGGTCTCGGATCGCGCCAGCCGCGAGCCGGTGGATGAAAAGAAGGTGCAGGCCGTGGTCGGCGATTGCATGGCGCAGGGCGTGATCATCGGGGCCACCAACCGGTCGGTTCCGGGGTTCAATAACACGCTCTGCTTCAGCCCCGCCCTGATTGCCACCGCCGATGATATCGACGAGATCACCGATGCGGTCGACAAGGCTCTGACCAAGGTCTTTGGCTGAACCGCGCCCGGTATGGCCTGAAAATGACGCGCCCCCCCCCGGGATCATCCGGGGAGGGGGGCGAAAGGCCCTTGTCAGCCGCGCCCGCGTTCTGCCGGGTGCCCCGATCTCAACCAGCCGCAGTGATCGATGACGAAATCGACAAACAGCCGGACCTTGGGATCCTGCAATTTGCGATGCGGATAGAGACAGCCAAAAGTTGAGGCCACCGGCGGCGTGTGCGGCAAGACCTCAACCAGATCGCCGGTGTCCAGATGATGGGCCACGTCAAAGCGCGGCTTGTTCGCGATGCCATGGCCCGCCAGCGCCCAATCGGTCAGCACATCGCCATCATCGGCGTCATATCTGCCCGCGACCTCCAGCTTGCGGGGGCCGTCCTTGGTTTCCAGAACCCAGAAATATTCCGGCGATCTGGGATAACGCAGCAGCAGGCAGTTTGCGCTCTCCAGCAACAGATCATCGGGGGTTGCCGGTGTGCCATGGCGCGCCAGATAGGACGGGGCCGCGCAAAGCACGCGGTTGCACGTCATGATCTTGCGCAGCTTCATGGTGCTGTCGCCGGGCGCGCCGATGAAAAACGCCACATCCAGCCGGTCGGCCAGGATATCGACCTTGCGGTCCGAGAGGCGCATCTGAATTTCGGTTTCGGGGTAGGCTGCAACGAATTCGGGCACCAGCGGCGCGATGATCCGGCGCCCCGCCCCCAGTGGCGCGGTGACCCGTATCGTGCCGCGCGGCGCGTCTGAAAAATTGGCGACGCGGGCCTCGGCGATGTCCAGCGCCTCCAGCACTTTCAGCGCTTCGGCATAAAACACCTTGCCCACCTCGGTCGGCGATAGCGACCGCGTCGTCCGGTTGAACAGGCGCACGCCCAGATGCGCCTCAAGCTCCTTGATGCGCTTGCTGGCAACCGCCGGCGTCAGGCGCAGATCGCGCCCGCCCGAGGTGATCGAGCCAAGATCGACCACGCGGGTAAAGAGCCGCAGGCTTTCGATATAGGACATCTGCCGGGCCTTTGTTTCCATGGGCTTGGGGCACCATCATAGTGGCATCGGGCGGGATTTTTATCAATGATCTGTTGAAAGTCTTTTCCGATTACGGCCATTTCGCGAGGGGGAGTGCATGGCGTATGAGGGCTGCACCTGACCCTGACCCTGACCGCCTTCTTCGACATGGCACCATGCACCACATATTGCGCCGGGCGCATGCCGCTTTGTCTGCCCCCGGTCCCCTCGCGCTTTCACCAACGGAAATAACGCCCGATGACATCGAACCTGACCCTGCTGCGGGGCCGAACCCTCAGCTTTTCCGCCGAACCGCAGGGCCCGGAGGACACCGATGCCTATTGCTACCAGAGCGATGGCGCGATCCTGATCGGGGGTGGTAAAATCATCGCCTCGGGCAGCTACGCCGAAATCAGCGCCGGTGCCCCGCAGGCCGAGATCATCGACCACCGGCCGCATCTTCTGATGGCCGGGTTCATCGACCCGCATATTCATTTTCCGCAGGTGCAGGTCATCGCCTCCTGGGGGGCGCAGCTGCTGGATTGGCTGAACAGCTACACATTTCCCGAAGAAACCCGCTTTGCCGATCCCGCCCATGGCGCGGCGATGGCCACCCGGTTCTATGACCAGATCATCGCCCACGGCACCACCACGGCGGCGGCCTTCTGTTCGGTGCACAGATCCTCGGCGGAGGCATTTTTTCAGGAGGCAGCCCGGCGCAACATGTGCATGATCGGCGGCAAGGTTCTGATGGATCGCAACGCCCCCGATGGCCTGCGCGACACGGCCCAAACCGGCTATGACGACAGCAAGGCGCTGATCGCGAAATGGCATGGGCGGGGCCGGGCGCAATATGCGATCACGCCGCGTTTCGCCATCACCTCGAGCCCCGAACAGCTGGAAATGGCGGGCGCATTGGCGGCCGAGCATCCCGACTGCTACGTGCAGACGCATCTGTCGGAAAACCACGATGAGATTGCCCTGACGGCCAGCCTCTACCCCGGGGCGCACGATTATCTCGATGTCTATCAGTCACGCGGCCTGATCGGTCCGAAAACCCTGCTTGGCCACGCGATCCATCTGCAACCGCGCGAGATCGACGCCCTGGCCGCGACCGGCGCGCATCCGGTTTTCTGCCCGACCTCCAACCTGTTTCTGGGCAGTGGCCTCTTTGACGATGCCGGGCTGGCGGGGCGCGGTATCGTCAACGCCATCGCGACGGATGTGGGCGCGGGCACCAGCTATTCCATGCTGCAAACCCTGAACGAGGGCTACAAGATCCTGCAGCTTCAGGGCCAGAGCCTGCACCCTCTGCGCGCCTTTCACTGGATCACGCGCGGCAATGCCGTGGCCCTGGGGCTGGAGGCGCGGATCGGCACGCTGGCACCCCGATCGGATGCCGATATCGTGGTGCTGGATGCCTCAGCGACCGAGGCCATGGCGCTCAGGATGGCGCGGGCCGAAACGCTGTCGCAGGAGCTTTTCGTTCTGCAGATGATGGGCGATGATCGCGCCATCGCCGAGGTCTATGTGGCGGGGATGGCTGCCAAAAACGGGTAGGCGCGCGCCCCCCGCGCGCCCGGGGCTGGCCCCGCGATTTGCCGTTTGCGGGCGAAAAGGCGTCCGGATTGGGCGCGATGGCGGCCCCGGTTCGGCGCGATAAGACCAGAGAACAACAAAAACACGACGATAGGGGATGGTGCGCCCATGCAGGCGGATTATGTGATCATCGGGTCGGGCTCGGCCGGTGCGACACTGGCCTACAGGCTCTCGGAAAACGGCAGGCATTCGGTCATCGTGCTGGAATATGGCGGCACCGATTGGGGGCCGTTCATCCAGATGCCCTCGGCGCTCAGCTATCCGATGAATATGCGGCAATATGATTGGGGCTTTTCCTCCGAGCCTGAGGCCAATCTGGGCGGGCGCCGCCTGGCCTGTCCGCGCGGCAAGGTCATCGGCGGATCCTCCTCGATCAATGGCATGGTCTATGTGCGCGGCCATGCCGGCGATTTCGATCATTGGCAGGAAAGCGGTGCCACCGGCTGGGGCTACGCCGATGTGCTGCCCTATTACCAGCGCATGGAAAACTGGCATTCGGGCGGCCATGGCGGCGATCCGGCCTGGCGCGGGCGGGATGGCCCGCTGCATGTCACGCGCGGGCCGCGGCGAAACCCCTTGTTCACGGCCTTTGTCGAGGCCGGGCGGCAGGCAGGGTTCGAGACCACCGACGATTATAACGGCGAAAAGCAGGAGGGCTTTGGCCCGATGGAGGCCACCGTGTGGAAAGGCCGCCGCTGGTCGGCGGCCAATGCCTATCTGCGCCCGGCCCTGAAACGGCCCAATTGCACCATGATCCGCGGCCTCGCGCGGCGCGTGGTGATCGAAGAGGGCCGCGCCACCGGGGTCGAGATCGACCGGGGCGGCCGGATCGAGACCGTGCGCGCAACCCGCGAGGTCATCGTCTCGGCCTCCTCGATCAATTCCCCGAAACTGCTGATGTTGTCGGGCATCGGGCCGGGCGCGCATCTGGCCGAACACGGCATTGATGTCATTGCCGACAGGCCGGGCGTGGGCCGGAACCTGCAGGATCATCTTGAGATCTATTTTCAGCAGGCCAGTTTGCAGCCGATCACGCTCTATCGCTATTACAACCTTTGGGGCAAGGCGCTGATCGGGGCGCAATGGCTCTTTACCAAACGCGGGCTCGGGGCCTCGAACCAGTTTGAATCGGCGGCCTTCCTGCGCTCGGCCCCCGGCATTGCCTACCCCGATATCCAGTATCATTTCCTGCCGCTCGCGGTGCGCTATGACGGCAAGACGCCCGCCGAGGGGCACGGGTTCCAGGCCCATGTCGGCCCGATGCGGTCGAAATCGCGTGGCGCGGTCACGCTGGCCTCCGCCGATCCGTCCCAGGCCCCCCGCATCGCCTTCAACTACATGAGCCACCCCGATGACTGGACCGAGTTCCGCCGCTGCGTGCGCCTGACGCGCGAGATCTTTGGCCAGACCGCCTTTGACCCCTATCGCGGCCGCGAGATCCAGCCGGGCGAGGCGGTGCAGAGCGACGATCAGATCGACGATTTCATCCGCGAACATGCCGAAAGCGCCTATCACCCCTGCGGCACCTGCAGGATGGGGGCGGCGGATGATCCGATGGCGGTGGTCGATCCCGAAACCCGCGTCATCGGCGTGGACGGATTGCGCGTGGCCGACAGCTCGATCTTTCCACGCATCACCAATGGCAATCTCAACGCGCCCTCGATCATGACCGGCGAAAAGGCCGCCGATCACATATTGGGGCAGGGCATGTTGCCCCCGTCGAACCGGCAGCCCTGGCAGCATCCGGACTGGGAAACGACGGTCAAGGCAGCGGGGTGATCTGGACGATGGCCGCGCGATGGCGCAGAACGGGCGCGTGACCCCGAAAGAGGAGATCCGCCCGATGGCCTCCGGCTGTTGTCCCCCGCCCGGCCCGAAAGCCCCCGTCGTGCCCCCCGCCACGCAGGCCGGGGGCCGGTATCCCGGCGAGGTGATCGACATTCCCGGCGGCACCGCCCTTGTCGGCACCGATACCCCCGAGATCCCGATCGACGGCGAAGGCCCCCTGCGCCGGGTCCGGCTGAAGCCCTTCCGCATGGCGGCCAGCACCGTCACCAATGCCGATTTCGCCGAATTCATGGCCGCCACAGGCTACGAGACCGAGGCCGAGCGCTTTGGCTGGTCCTTCGTGTTCCGGATGCAGCTGCCCGATCATATCGGCCCGACCGATACCGTGGCGGCGGCGCAGTGGTGGCACCGTGTCGAGGGCGCGACATGGGCGGCCCCGAACGGGCCGGGCACGGGTGCCGCCTGCCACCCCGACCACCCGGTCGTGCAGATCAGCTGGAACGACGCCCGCGCCTACGCGGCTTGGGTCGGCGGCCGCCTGCCGACCGAGGCGGAATGGGAACATGCCGCACGCGGCGGGCTTGGCGATGTGCGCTTTCCCTGGGGCATGGCCGAGCCCGACGACACCGAAACGCTGCCCTGCAATATCTGGCAAGGCCGGTTTCCCGAGGTGAATACCGGAGCCGATGGCTATGTCACCACCGCGCCGGCGCGGTCGTTCCGGCCCAATGGCTATGGTCTCTACAACATGGCCGGGAATGTCTGGGAATGGACGGGCGAGCCCTATAAGGTGCGCTCGATGCGGCGCGAGGCCCGCGCCCATATGGCGGCAAGAAAAGGGTATAAGCTCCTGAAAGGCGGCTCATTTCTCTGCCACCGGTCCTATTGCTACCGCTATCGCATCGCCGCGCGCACCGGCAATTCGCCCGACAGCACGACAACCCATCAGGGGTTCCGCGTGGCGTTTGACGGTTGAGGTTTCCCCCGGCGCGGACTCAAGGCCCTGGGGCCGCCGCGCCATCGCCGTCCCGCCCCCCGGGGCGGCGATTTGGTGAGGTAGCAAATTCCGTCAAAGGGAGTTCGGACGCGGCACGATAAAGCGTGTCCCACGACCCGCGCATCGCCACCCCGCGTGACGGCGATGGCGCGGCTCAGCCCCAATCCATCACCACCTTGCCCGCCTGGCCTGAGATCATCGCCGCAAACCCGGCCTCATACTCGTCGATAGAAATCCGATGCGTAATCAGGTCGGTCAGATCCAGCCCCGATTGCACCAGCGCGATCATCTTGTACCAGGTCTCGAATATCTCGCGCCCATAGATGCCCTTCACATGCAGCATCTTGAAAATGATGCTGTTCCAGTCGACGGCAAATTCGGTCGGCGCGATGCCAAGCAGGGCGATCTTGCCGCCATTATTCATCCGCGCGATCATCTGGCGCAGCGCATCGGCGGCCCCCGACATTTCCAGACCGACGTCAAAGCCCTCGGTCATGCCGATCTCGTCCATCACGTCGCGCAGGGCCTCGTGGCTCACATCGACCACATGCTGCACCCCCATCCTGCGCGCCAGATCCAGCCGGTAGGGCGCGATATCGGTGATCACCACCTTGCGCGCCCCCACCTTCTGCGCCACCAGCGCGCCCATGATCCCGATCGGCCCGGCACCTGTCACCAGAACATCCTCGCCCACCAGATCGAAGGAAAGCGCCGTGTGCACCGCATTGCCGAACGGATCGAAAATGGCGGCGATCTCATCGGGGATGTCATCGGGGATCGGCACCACATTGGCCTCGGGGATGCAGAGATATTCCGCGAAGGATCCGGGCCGATTCACGCCCACCCCCTTGGTATTGCGGCATAAATGGGCGCGCCCGGCGCGGCAGTTGCGGCAGATCCCGCAGGTGATATGCCCCTCGCCGGACACCCGCTGCCCAACCTCGAATTTTACCGCCGCCGCCCCGCGATCGACGATCTCACCGCAAAACTCGTGCCCCACCACCATCGGCACCGGCACCGTGCGGGCCGACCATTCATCCCAGTTCCAGATGTGCACATCGGTGCCGCAAATGGCCGATTTGCGCACCTTGATCAGCACATCGCCGGGCCCCGGCTCGGGCACCGGCACGCGCTGCATCCACAGGCCGGGTTCCGCCCTGGCCTTGACCAGCGCCCTCATCTCATTGCTCATTCTGCTTCCTCATGTTTGACCGGGTCCGGAATCAAGGCGAAGCCGCCGGACCAGCGGCGGCCTCTCGGCGATTGCCGGGCAATCGCCTGTCGGCAACACATCGCTTGCGATGTGTGAGAGACCGTCCCGGCGGGCTGCCGCTTTGGTGAGGTCGCGAACCGGTCGAGGGTTTTCCTGACTTGGATAGATAAATCGCTGCCGGACTGCATGCAGAGCGGCATCCCACGGGCCGCCGCTGGTCCGGCTTGACGCAGCGCCATCATCGGATCAACCCCATATCCCGCCCCACCTCGATAAAGGCATCGATGGCCCGGTCCAGCACCTCCGGACTATGAGCCGCCGACATCTGCGTGCGGATCCGGTCCTGCCCCTTGGGCACCACCGGAAAGCTGAACGGGGCCACATAGACGCCCTTTTCATCGAGCCTTGCCGCCATCTCCTGCGCCAGCTTCGGATCGCGCAGCATCACCGGGATGATCGGATGCTCGCCCGGCAACAGGTCAAACCCCGCCGCCGTCATCCGCGCCCGGAACTGCGCCGCGTTGGCCATCAGCCGGTCGCGCCGCGCGCCCGAGGCCTCCAGCATGTCCAGAACCTTGATCGAGGTCGCCGCGATCACCGGGGCCAGCGTGTTGGAAAAGAGATAGGGGCGCGAGCGTTGCCGCAGCCATTCCACCACCTCGGCGCGCGCACTGGTATAGCCGCCCGAGGCCCCGCCAAGCGCCTTGCCGAGCGTGCCGGTGATGATATCGACCCGGTCCATCACGCCGCAATGTTCAGGGCTTCCGCGCCCGGTTTCGCCCATGAACCCAATGGCATGGCTGTCATCGACCATGACCATCGCATCATACCGCTCGGCCAGATCGCAGATCTCCTCGAGCCGCGCGATATAGCCATCCATCGAAAACACGCCATCGGTGGCAATCATCCGAAACCGCGCGCCTTGGGCGGCCTTGAGTTGCGCCTCCAGATCGGCCATGTCGGAGTTGGCATAGCGATAGCGGGCCGCCTTGCACAGGCGGACCCCGTCGATGATCGAGGCATGGTTGAGCGCATCCGAGATGATCGCGTCCTCGGGGCCCAAAAGCGTCTCGAAAAGCCCGGTATTGGCGTCGAAACACGAGGAATAGAGGATCGTGTCCTGCATCCCCAGAAAGCCGGAAATCCTTGCCTCCAGCTCCTTGTGCACCGTCTGGGTGCCGCAGATGAAGCGCACCGAGGACATGCCATAGCCGAAGCGTTCCAGCGCGGCTTGCCCCGCCGCGATCAGATCACCGTCGCCCGACAGCCCGAGATAGTTGTTGGCGCAAAGGTTGATCACCTCCTGCCCACCCGCCAGCGTCACACTACCTGCCTGCGGTGTGGCGATGATGCGCTCGGTCTTGAACAGCCCTGCATCGCGCAGCGCGTCGATCTCCTGCTCCAGATGGGCGATGAACGGATCGGACATTGATGGATCTCCTTGGGGCCGAGCGGGCTCACCGCCACTCTTTCCCATTTTTTATCCCTTGTCAGGCCCGCATCCGCGCCCCTGTCGGGTCGTAAAGGGCCGCGCCCTGCACCTCGGCGGCGCGCATCTCGCCCAGGATCTCGACCTCCAGCCCCGTGCCGGGGGCGGCCAGCGCGCTCTCGACATAACCCATCGCCATCGACCGCCCGACATGATGCGCATAGCCGCCCGAAGAGATATAGCCCACCGCCCGGCCATCCTTGAGGATCGCCTCATCGAGCGTCACATCCACATCCGTATCGATCACCAGCGTCACCAGCCTGCGCGAAGGCTCGGCATCGCGCGCCGCCCGCGCCGCGGCCTTGCCGACAAACTCCTTCTTCCAGTTGATGAAGGCATCCATGCCGCTCTCGACCGCGTTGAAATCGGGGCGGAATTCCAGCCCCCAGGCCCCCCATCCCTTTTCCAGCCGCATCGACATCAGCGCCCGGTTGCCATACCAGCGATAGCCCAGATCGGCCCCCGCCTCCTCGATCGCCTCGGAAAGCCGCAGCAGATATTGCGGCCGGCAATAGATCTCATACCCCAACTCTCCCGAAAAACTGATCCGGTTCAGGATCACCGGCACGCCGCCGACAAAACTCTGCCGCGTGTCGCGGAATTTCAAAGCCTCCGGCCCCACATCCTCGCGGCAGATCCGCGCCAAGAGATCGCGGGATTTCGGACCCGAAAGGCCGATCCCATGCCAGTCGCCGGTGACATTGGCATAACCCACATCCGCCGGGCAGGTCGCTTCCAGCCAACGCCGATGCGCATCCTGCATCGCGCCCGATCCGAACAGCATGAAGTGATCCTCGGCCAGGCAGGCCACCGTCAGATCGCCGTAAAGCCGCCCCTTCGACGTGAGCATCGGGGTCAGCGTCATCCGCCCCGGTTTCGGCAGATGCCCCGCCATCACCCCATCAAGCCAGGCCCGCGCGCCCGCGCCCTTCACCTCATGCTTGGCGAAATTGGCCAGCTCGATCCCGCCCACGGCCCCGCGCACCGCCGCCACCTCGCGCGCCACGTAATCAAACGACCGGTTGCGCCCGAAACTGGGATCCTCCCAGGCATCCTCGGGCCCGTCACCAAACCACAGCGCATGTTCCAACCCAAAGGCCTGCCCCATCCGGGCGCCGCGCGCCACCAGCCGGTCATAAAGCGCCGTGCTCTGTTGTCGGCGGCCCTTGGGCAGCACCTCGTTGGGGAAGGTCATGACAAAGCGCCGCTCATAGTTTTCGCAGCTTTTCACCGCGCCCCAATCGGGGCTGGCCCAATCCCCGAACCGGGCCACATCCATCGCCCAGACATCGATCGAGGGCTCGCCGTCGATCATCCATTCCGCCATCGTCAGCCCGACACCGCCGCCCTGACAGAACCCCGCCATCACGCCCACCGCGCACCAGTAATTGCGCATCCCCGGCACCGGCCCGATCATCGGGTTGCCATCGGGGCCAAAGGTAAAGGGCCCGTTGATCACATCCTTGATCCCGGCCTCTCCAATGGCCGGTATGCGCTCGAACGACATCTCCAGCCGATCGGCGATCCGGTCGAGATCGGGGTTCAGCAATTCATGGCCGAACTCCCACGGCGTGCCGTCCAGTTTCCAGGGCGTGCCGCGCGGCTCGTAGGTGCCCAGAAGCATCCCCTGCCGTTCCTGCCGGAAATAGATATTGGCCTCGTAATCGATCCCGGCGGGCAGGCGGCTGCCATGGTTGGCAACGGCATCGATCCGGTCGGTGATCAGATAATGATGCTCCATCGGCTGCACCGGCAGGTGCAACCCCGCCATGTGGCCCACCTCGCGCGCCCAGAGGCCACCGCAATTGACCACATGCTCGGCATTGATCACACCCTTGGGGGTGGTCACATCCCAGCTGCCATCGGCGCGCTGAACCGTCGCCGTCGCCCCGCAATGGGTGAAATATTGCGCGCCATAATGCCGGGCGGCCTTGGCAAAGGCATAGGTGGTGCCCGACGGGTCCAGATCGCCATCCTGATCGTCCCAGAGTGCCGCCAGATAATGTTTGGGGTCGATCAGCGGGTGGCGCTCGGCCACTTCCCGCGGCGAGATGAACTCCTGATCCAGCCCCATATAACGCGCCTTCGACCGCTCGCGTTTCAGGTAGTCATACCATGTCTGGTTCGAGGCCAGATAGAACCCGCCGGTCAGATGCAGCCCCACGGAATGGCCCGACAGCTCCTCGATCTCTTTGTAGAGATTGATGGTATAGCTTTGCAGCCGGCTGATATTGGGGTCGCTGCTGATGGTGTGGATCTGGCCCGCCGCGTGCCAGCTTGACCCGCTGGTCAATTCGCTGCGCTCCAGCAGCACCGCATCCTTCCAGCCGAACTTCGCCAGGTGGTAGAGGATCGAGCAGCCGACGACACCGCCGCCGATGATCACGACCTTGGCGTGGGAGGGCAGCGCCTTGCCGCCACCGGTTTCTTCGATTTGTATCTCAGGCATATCTCGGATCTCCTTGGCATGGCGCGGGTGTCGGCGGGTTTGTATGCACAGGGTGTGTACAGGGTGTGTACGGGATGTGACATTGCGGGGCAGGGCCCGTCGCATAGCCCTGATCAATGGGTAAACATGGGCTTAACCTAATACCAGGCATCGGGCAGCTCCTGCTTGCGGCGGGCGACATAGGCCTCCAGCTCCTCACGGATCGCGGCCTCCATCGGGGGCGCTTCATAGCTTTCCAGCATGGCCGTCCATTTGCGATGCGCACGGGCCCGCATATCCAGCGCACCGCCCTCTTCCCAGCTTTCCACATTCTCGCTGTCCGACAGGCCCGCCTCGTAAAATGCACTCTGGTAATTGCGCATCGTATGGCCGCAGCCCAGGAAATGCCCGCCGGGGGCGACCTCGGCGTAGGCATCGCGGGCCATAGCTTCACCCGAGCAATCCAGACCCTGATCCAGCACTTTCTGATACCCGCCCAACCGGTCGGCATCCATGATCAGCTTTTCAAACCCGGTGCAGAGGCCGCCCTCCAGCCAGCCCGCCGCGTGCAACACGAAATTCGCCCCCGCCAGCATCGTCGAATGCATCGCGTCGGCGCTTTCATAGGCGGCCTGCGCGTCCTCGATTTTCGAGGCGGTCAGCGACCCGCCACAGCGCAGCGGCAGCCCGGCGCGTCGCGCCAGTTGCCCGATGGCGTAATTCGACATCACCGGTTCCGGCATGCCAAAGGTCGGGGCCCCCGATTTCAGCGACATCGAGGACAGGAAATTGCCCAGCACGAAAGGCGCGCCGGGGCGGATGATCTGGGCGAAGGCACAGACCATCATCGCCTCGGCCATGGCCTGCGCGACCGAGGCCGCGGTCGAAACCGGCCCCATCGCGCCCGACAGGATAAAGGGAACAACAACAATACCTTGGCCCCGCCCGCAATAGGCATAGATGGCCTCGGTCACCACCTTGTCGACCAAGAGCGGCGAGTTCGTATTGACATTGCCCATGATGACGCAATTGGCCTCCATCACGTCACGGCCAAAGACGATCTCGGCCATGTCGATGCTGTCCTCTGCCCGGGACCGTTCTGTGATCGCCCCCAGATGCGGTTTGTCGCTCAGCACCATATGGGAATGGAGCATGTCGAGATGCCGTTTCGAGACCGGCACATCGGTGGGTTCGGTGATCACCAGCCCGCCATGATGCAGGGCAGGGTGCATATAAGTGAGCTTCACCAGTTTTTCGAAATCGGCCATGTTGCCATAGCGCCGCCCGCCCTGCAGATCGCGCACGAAAGGCGCGCCATAGATCGGGGCAAAGACCTGATTGGGGCCGCCGATGACAACGGATCGCGCCGGGTTGCGGGCCAGTTGGGTAAACTGGCGCGGGGCCCTGGCGCATTCGGCGCGGATCCAGTCGGCGGGCGCGCGCACCACGTCGCCCTCGACCCGCGCGCCCGCTTTGCGCCAGATCTCCAGTGCTTTGGGGTCGTCGCGAAAGGCGATGCCGACATCCTGCATCAGCCAGTCGACCTGCGCCTCGATCTTTTCGATCTGGTCCGGGTCCAGCGGATCGAAAAAGGGCAGGGCGCGGCGGATATAGGGCGAGGCGGGCACCCCCGCCGCCGCCCGCCTGTCGCGCGCTGCGCGTGCACGTCTGGCCATATTGCGCCTCTTTCCTGCAACCGGGCGCACCCTAGCGCGGGGGGCGGGGCTTGTGACCCTTGTTAATTGATATGATTTGGATAGATTAGCGATATGCGAAAGATCTGGTCCCGTGTTTCCTCCCCCCGCAACCTCATCCTCTTCGAGGCCGCCGCACGGCATGGCTCCTTCACCCGTGCGGCCGAGGAAATAGGGGTTCAGCAGCCTTCGGTCAGCACGGCGATCAAGCAATTGGAGGAAGGTCTGGGCGTGCAGCTTTTCACGCGCGGTCATCGTCGCATTGATCTGACCAATGCTGGCGCGCGTCTTTTTGCCGATACGGCGCGCGCGTTCAACACCATGGAGGCCTCGGTCGAGGCGATCCACCAGATGGGCCGCGACAGCCATGTAACGCTCAATTCCTCCTCCGCGTTTTCCTATTACTGGATGATGCCCCGGCTGCAGGATCTGCGCGACATCCACCCAACGATCGACCTGCGCCTGCAAAACAGTATAAACGAGCCGGATCTGGAGGCCGAGAATATCAGCCTTGGCATTCGCATGGGCGATGGCAGCTGGCCGGGCTACGAGGCCGCGAAACTGGCCGATGAGATCATCTACCCCGTCGCCGCCCCCCGCGTCATGGCCGCCGCGCGCAACCTGCGCAGCATTCCCAACCTGATGCAGGAGCGGCTCATTCATCTGGAGGAACCCATCCGCCCGCGCCCGACATGGGCGGAGTGGTTTGCCCATCACGGCATCATCGGGCGCGACTTTCCGGGCGGCCTCAGGCTGAACGACTACGCGCTGGTCCTGCAGGCGGCGATTTCGGGCGAGGGCTTTGCCTTTGGCTGGCATCACATCGTGCGCGACCTGCTGGATCGCGGCATGCTGGCGGCGCGGCAGGATTGGGGCTGGCATACCGGGCGCGGGATTTACCTGATCTGGTCGGGCACGCGGGCGCTGACGCCGCAGGCCATGCAGGTGCGCGATTGGATCATTTCGGTGGCGTGACCGGGCGCAATGGCTCTACCCTCAGGGCCGGAACGGAAAAGGGGCATCATGACGATCTACAATCTCGGCTCGATCAATATCGACCACGCCTATCATGTGCCGAACCTGCCGCGCCCCGGCGAAACGGTGGCCGCGGCGGAGTTGATCACCGGGCTTGGCGGCAAGGGGGCCAATCAGTCCATCGCCATTGCGCGGGCGGGCGGGCAGGTGGCCCATATCGGCGCGGTCGGGCAAGATGGGGCCTGGACGGTCGAGGCCCTGCGCGCGGCCGGGGTCGACACCGGTGCCGTGCGGGTGACCGATGTGCCGACGGGGCATGCGATGATCACGGTCGATGCGGCGGCGGAAAATACCATTGTCCTGTTTCCCGGTGCCAACACGCAGATAGAAGAGCCGCAGATCGCGGTGGCACTGCGCAAGGCGGTGCCGGGGAACTGGCTGCTTTTGCAAAATGAAACCAACGCGGGCGTGGCGGCGGCGCGGATGGCGCGTGACAAGGGCCTGCGCGTGGCCTATTGCGCGGCCCCCTTCGATGCCGCCGCCGTGGCGGAAATCCTGCCCTTTGCCGATCTTTTGTCGGTCAATGAGGGTGAGGCAGCGCAGGTGCGGGCCAAACTGCCCGGGGCCGCGCTTGCGGGATGCGATCTGCTGGTCACCTATGGGGCCCGCGGCGCGGCCTTTATTTCATCGGACCGCTCGGTGAATGCGGCGGCCTTCAAGGTTGATCCCGTCGATACCACCGGCGCGGGGGATACGTTTCTCGGTTATGCCCTGGCCGGGTTCGACGCCGGTTTGACGATCGAGACGGCACTGCGGAGGGCCTCGGCGGCGGCGGCCCTGCAAGTCACAAGGCCGGGGGCCGCCGAGGCGATCCCGACGGCGCGGGAAGTCACCGATTTTCTGGTGCGGCAGGGTTGATCAGGCCGGGTCTTCGGCCAGAAAGGGCGTCAAGCTCTCGGTAAAGGCGTCGATGAAATCCAGCACGATCGGGGTGCGGGTGCCGGTTGCCGGGCGCAGGATGGTCAGGCGGTGGTGAATTGCGGGCTCGAACGGGCGAATCACCAGGCTGCCCGCATATTGCGCCGCATCCAGCGCCGAGACGACCGAGGCCCCCACGCCCTCCCGCACCATCATGCAGGCGGCGGTGAACTGGCGCACTTCGACCCAGGAATTGATCTCGGTGCCATGGGCGGAAAAGGCCCGGCTCAGCCGATGAAAAAACCGGCTGTCGCGGCGGGTATGGATCATCTTTTCATCGGTCAGATCGGCCGGCGTGATCACGGCGCGATCTGCCAGCGGATGCCCCAATGGCAGGATGCAGACGGTCTTGAGAAGCAGATCCAGGCTGTCGGTTGCGGGGTGGCCGGGAAAGCCGTCGGTGATTCCGCAATCATATTGCTCGCCGATGATCCATTCCAGAATACGTTCCGGCCGGTCAGGCTCCAGCGTGACGGTGACCCCGGGGCGTTCGGCCAGAAACCGGATCAGGACACCGGGCAGATGGCTGGCGGCAAACCCGGGCAAACAGGCGATGCGGATATGGCCCGCAGTGCGTTCGGTCAGGTCGCGGCGCAGGTCCTCAAGATGGTCAAGACCGTCCAGAATCCGCTTGACCTCGACCAGCAGATAGCGCGCCTCCGAGGTCGGCACCAACACACCCTGACGCCGGTCAAACAGTTCAAATCCCACCGATTTTGCGAAATCAGAGAGCAACCTGCTGACCGCGGGCTGCGACACGCTCAGATGTTTGGCGGCTTTGGTGACATTGCCGGCGTCAGCGACGGCCTGAAACGCCTCAAGCTGTCTGAGCTGGAATTTCATTCCGGTGGCTTTCGTGCTGGGCGCATAGATGCCATATTACTCGTGAAAAATTCATAACACAATGTTATGTGGATATCGCAAACATTTCACTTGAATTATCCTTCGGAAGATCGAAAGCTATGCGCACAAGAAAAACATTTCTGCCAGGGAGACATGAAATGACCTTCACCAAGACGCTGTTGGCGTCCACGGCGCTTATGGGCATGATGGCCGGCGCTGCGGCTGCTCAAACTGAAATCAACTGGTGGCACGCAATGGGCGGTGCCAACGGTGAACGCGTGGACCGCATGGCCGCCGAGTTCAACGCCATGCAGGACGAATTCGAGGTCGTGCCGACCTACAAGGGCAACTACACCGAAACCATGACCGCCGCGATTGCCGCCTTCCGGGCTGGCGAACAGCCGGCACTGGTGCAGGTGTTCGAGGTGGGCACCGCCACCATGATGGCCGCCGAGGGTGCGATCTATCCGGTTGAACAGCTGATGGCCGATGCCGGTGAGCCGTTCAACGGCGACGATTATCTGCCCGCGGTGGTATCTTATTACCAGACCACCGAAGGCGAGCTGCTGTCGATGCCGTTCAACAGCTCCACCCCGGTTCTGTGGTATAACGCCGATGCGCTTTCCGCCGCCGGTGCCGAAGTTCCGACAACCTGGGACGAGGTCGAGGCCGCAGCACAGGCGCTGGTCGATAACGGCATGGCCTGTGGCCTGTCCTTTGGCTGGCAGTCCTGGGTGATGATCGAGAACTTCTCGGCCTGGAACGACCTGCCGCTTGGCACCCAGGAAAATGGGTTCGCAGGTTTCGATACCGAGCTGACCTTCAACACCCCCGAAGTTGCCGCCCGTCTGGATGCGGTTGCCGCGATGTCCGATAACGGTCGTTTCGTCTACGGCGGACGCCGCGGCGATTCGCTGCCGCTCTTTACCAATGGCGAATGCGGCATGTGGATGAACAGCTCGGCCTATTACGGCTCGATCGTGGATCAGGCCGAGTTTGAATTCGGTCAGACCATGCTGCCGGTCGACACCTCGATCTCCGACGAGCCGCAGAACTCGATCATTGGTGGCGCGACGCTCTGGGCCCTGCAAGGCCAGGATCCCGAGGTCTACCGTGGCCTGGCACAGTTCCTGACCTATCTGTCCTCGGCCGAGGTGCAGGCCTGGTGGCACCAGGAAACCGGCTATGTGCCGATCACCACCGCCGCCTATGAGCTGAGCCAGGAACAGGGGTTCTACGAATCCAACCCCGGCACCGATACGGCGATCCAACAGCTCAGCCTGAATACGCCCACACCCAATTCGCGCGGGCTGCGGTTCGGTAACTTCGTGCAGATCCGCGACGTGATCAACGAAGAGCTGGAGGCACTCTGGGCCGGTGATATCGATGCGCAGCAAGCGCTCGATAACGCGGTCGAGCGTGGCAACGAACTGCTGCGCCGGTTCGAGCGGTCGGTCAACTGATCGCCTCGATGTAAGGCACGACATCGGACCCGGCGGCCGCATTCGGTCGCCGGGTCATCCTCATCTTTCCCAATGCTCCGCTTCCCCCCACCCCCCGAGGCCAGATGCTCAAGCGCGTCCATTTTCCGACTTCCCCGCTGCCCTATCTTCTGGTGGCACCGCAGATCATCATCACGCTGATCTTTTTCATCTGGCCAGCCACGCAGGCCGTCTATCAGTCCTTTCTGATCGAAGATGCGTTCGGGTTGTCGACCGAATTCGTCTGGTTTGAAAACTTCATCTATCTGGCCGGCGATCCCCAATATCGAAACGCCTTTGGCCGCACGATCTTTTTCTCGGCCGCGGTGGCGTTTCTGTCGATGTCCATGGCGCTGGTGCTGGCCGGGTTCGCCGATCGCGTTCTGCGCGGGGCGACGGTCTATCGCACATTGCTGATCTGGCCCTACGCGGTGGCCCCGGTTCTGGCCGGTGCGCTTTGGCTGTTCATGTTCAACCCGACCATCGGGATCTTTCCCTATCTGCTGGATTTCGTAGGCTATAACTGGAACCAGTACCTGAACAGCGGCGAGGCGATGTTCCTCGTCATCATGGCTGCGGCCTGGAAACAGATCGCCTATAACTTCCTGTTTTACCTGGCCGCGATGCAGTCCATTCCCCGCTCGATCGTCGAGGCGGCCGCCATCGATGGCGCGGGCCCGATCCGGCGGTTTGTCACCATCATCTTCCCGCTGATCTCGCCCACCACGTTCTTTTTGCTGGTGGTCAACGCCGTCTACGCGTTTTTCGACACGTTCGGCATCATCCACGCAGTCACCAGCGGCGGGCCGGCGGGCTCCACCACGACACTGGTCTACAAGGTATTCAGCGACGGGTTCATCGGGCTCGACCTGGGCGGGTCCGCCGCGCAATCGGTGATCCTGATGATCCTGGTGGTCGGCATGACGGTCGTCCAATTCCGCTATATCGAGAAGAAGGTAGAATACTGATGGTTGAGAATCGCCGCCTTCTGACGATCTGTGCCCATATCATCCTGCTTATTGGCGTGGCGATGGTCGCCTTTCCGGTCTGGATCACCTTTGTCGGGGCCAGCCACGAGGCCGAGCGGATGCTGCAAACGCCCATCCCGCTTTGGCCCGGCGATCAGTTTTGGGTCAATTTCCGGCAAACCATGTGGGGCTCGGGTCTGGATGGCACGCAAACCGCCCCCGTTTATATGATGCTCTTTAACTCGTTGGTCATGGCGATGATGATCGCGGTCGGCAAGATCGCCATCTCGCTTTTGTCGGCCTTTGCCATCGTCTATTTCAAATTCCCCTTCCGGATGGGGTTTTTCTGGATGATCTTCATCACCCTGATGTTGCCGGTCGAGGTGCGGATCCTGCCCACCTTCGAGGTCATCGCCCAACTGGGCATGCTCAACAGCTACTGGGGCCTGACCGTGCCCTTGATCGCCTCGGCCACCGCCACCTTCATGTTCCGGCAGGTGTTTCTGACGATCCCCGACGAGATGTTGGAAAGCGCGCGCATCGACGGGGCCGGGCCGATGCGGTTTTTCTGGGATATCCTCATTCCGCTCAGCCGCACCAATATCGCGGCGCTGTTTGTGATCCTCTTTATCTATGGCTGGAACCAGTATCTCTGGCCGCTTCTGATCACCACCGATACCGAGATGATGACCGTCGTCGTCTCGATCAAGCAGATGCTTGAGGCGGCCGAGCAATCGCCGCAATGGAACATCATCATGATGACGGCGCTGCTGGCGATGGTGCCGCCGATCTTCGTGGTGGTTGCAATGCAAAAGCTCTTTGTCAAAGGGCTGACCGAGACCGACAAATAGGACGAAAAGCCCAATGGCGAATATCACACTGAATGCGCTGACAAAGACCTATGGCCCGGTCGAGGTGCTGCATCATATCGAGGCCGAGATCACGGATGGCGAATTTGTCGTCATCGTGGGGCCGTCGGGTTGCGGGAAATCCACCCTGTTGCGCATGGTCGCGGGGTTGGAAAGCGTGACCTCGGGCGATGTCATGATCGGCGACAACCGGGTCAACGATCTGGAACCGGCCGATCGCGACATCGCGATGGTGTTCCAGAATTACGCGCTCTATCCGCATATGTCGGTGCGCCAGAACATGGCCTATGGTCTGAAGATCCGCAAACTGCCGAAATCCGAGATCGACCGGCGCGTGGAAGAGGCCGCCGAGATCCTGGAAATCGGCGCGTTTCTGGAACGCAAACCCCGGCAATTGTCGGGCGGACAGCGCCAGCGCGTGGCCATGGGCCGCGCCATCGTGCGCGACCCGCAGGTGTTTTTGTTCGATGAGCCGCTGTCGAACCTCGATGCCAAGCTCAGGGTGCAGATGCGGCTGGAGATCCGAAAGCTGCAAAAACGCCTCGGCGTGACCTCGATCTTTGTGACACATGACCAGGTCGAGGCGATGACGCTTGGCGACCGGCTGATGGTGCTCAACGGCGGCTATGTCGAACAGTTCGGCACGCCTATTGAGCTTTATGAACGTCCGGCCTCGATCTTTGTGGCCGGTTTCATCGGCAGCCCGGCAATGAACTTTCTGGCCGCGACCGCGGAAGGAAAATCAGCGACGCTCGCCTCGGGTTCCGTGATTGACACGGCCGCCTCGGCCGATGGCGCGGTCACCGTTGGCATCCGCCCCGAACATCTGGTGCCCGACGATGGCGGGCCGCTGTCGATGACGGTCGACATGCTGGAACATCTGGGCGGCGTGACGCTGCTGCACGGGCCATTGGCGGGCACCGATCAGCAGATGGTCGCCAGCCTTGAAGGCATCAGCCCGGTCGAGATCGGCGATACCGTGCGGTTTTCCGCCCCCGCGGGTGTGGTCCATATGTTTGACGCCGCGACAGGCAAGCGGATCGAAGGGTAGGGGCCGGTGTTGGACCGCCTGTCCGCCCTGCGAAAGGCTCCGGGGATCGTGCGCATTCACGGCCATCGTGGCGCGCGCGGGGTGCTGCCGGAGAACACGCTGATCGGGTTTCGGCACACATTCGATATCGGCATCGATGTGGTCGAACTGGATGTTCTGACCACGGCCGATGATGTGCCGGTCATTACCCATAACCCGCGCCTCATGGCCGCCTCGACACGCGATGCGGCTGGCCGCTGGATCGAGGGGCAGGGCCCCGTGATCCGGGATTTGACACTGGCCGAGTTGCAGGCCCACGATGTCGGCGGTCTGCGCGCCGGGACCGAATACGCCGCGCGCTATCCCGATCAGGCCTTTCTCGATCATGAGCGGGTGCCGGCCCTCGCCGAACTGGCCGAGATCGTCAGCCGCCCGCCCTATGACGGTGTCTGGCTGAATATCGAGATCAAGAGCAAACCGTCGCGGCCCGAATTCACGCCACCTTTGCCCGAATATGTGGCAGGCATTCTGGCCGTGCTGGATCGGTTCCGACTGGCCCCGCGCGTCATTCTGCAATCCTTCGACTGGCGGATCCTGCAGGAGGTGGCGAAACAGGCCCCCGATCTGCCGCGCTCGCATCTGAGCTATCTGGACCGGCCGGATCCACCGATGGATCCCAACATCATTGACGGGTCGGACTGGATGGCCGGGGCCACACTTGCCGATGCGGGTGGATCGCTGCCCGACCTGATCGCTGATCTGGGCGGCGCGGTCTGGAGCCCCTATCACGCCGATATCGGTGCCGATGACGTTGTCCGCGCCCAGGCGCGGGGCCTCATTGTCAATGCCTGGACAGTGAATAGCCCGGCAGAGATCCAGGCCGCGATTGATGCCGGTGTCGATGGGTTGATCACCGATTACCCGGCCCGCGCCGAACGGATCCTGCTGGCGCAGGGATTGACCTGGCGTGGCTGAGATCGACGCCGGATGGGCCTTTGACCGGTATGAGGAGATCAAGCCGCAGGCCCCGCGCGCGACCTTCGCGGCCGCGCCGCGATATGCTGCAAATCTGCAGGATCTGGCGGAGCATTTCGACGCCTTCATCCTGGATGCGTTCGGGGTTCTGAACCGCGGCGAGACCGCCATTCCCGGCGCTGTCGCCCGCATGTCCAGGCTGCGCGACATGGGCAGGCGATTGATTGTTTTGACCAATGCGGCCAGCTACACCCGGGCCGAGGGCGTGGCGAAATACGCCCGCCTCGGGTTCGATTTCAGCGCCGATGAGGTGATTTCCAGCCGCGATGTTGCCTTCATGGGGTTGCCGCGCCTGCCGGGCGGCCAGCAATGGGCCGCGATCTCTGCCGAAGGCGATCGGTTTGCCGACACACCCGCGCCGGTCGCGTCGCTGCTGGAGAACCCGGATCTGCACGCGTCAGCGGGCGGGTTTCTGTTTCTGTCCAGCGCCCGGTGGGGGGCTGACGAAAACGCCCGCCTGGTCGCCGCGCTCAGGGACAATCCCCGCCCCCTGATTGTGGCCAACCCCGATCTGGTGGCCCCGCGCGATGCCGGTCTGACGGTCGAGCCCGGTGCCTATGCCCATGAGATCGCGCAGGCCACCGGCGTGGTACCGCAGTATTTCGGCAAGCCACATGGCAATGCGTTCGATGCCGCCCTTGCCGCGCTTGCCGGGATCGACCGGGCCCGCATCGCGATGGTGGGCGATACGCTGCATACCGACATTCTGGGCGGCGCGGCGGCAGGTGTGGCGACCGTGCTGATCACTGATCACGGGCTCTTCAGGGGCCGCGATGTGACCCCATATATCGCCCGCTCTGCCATCGTGCCGGATTGGATCATCCCGACCACCTGACGCGCGTCCGGCCAAACCCTATTGACCGGCGCGGGGCTTGGGCCTATCGGTGGGGCATCAGAACGCCGGGTCAACGGCGCTGATAACCTGAAAGTTCAAAAATTCATGTCACTGATGATGTTTGCTCGTTATGAGCAGGTTTTGAAGTGGATTGCATTCGCCCTGGGGCTGGCCAGCACGATCAGCATCGTGCAGGGCTGGCAGCTGGCCGCCATGCTCCTCAGTTTGCCGTTTTGCCTGATCTGGATCTATTGCGGCTGGCTCCGCTCGGAACCACAGTTGAAATATATCAACATCATGTTCGCGGCGCTCTATGTCTATGGCATTGGCCGGTATTTCATCGTCAGCGCCTGAGGCGCGCGCCCCGCTGATCAACCGGCATAGAGGCGTTGCAGCAGGAAAACTTCCGCATCGGGGGCCACTTTCACATGCCGGTTATTGGCGATGATCTGGCCATCGACCGAGACCGAGACGCCGCGCCTGATCGCCGGTTCCAGGCCGGGATAGGCCGCCACCAGCGCATCGAGCAACTGGCCCACGGTCTCGCCCTCGACCTCGACCACCTCCTGGCCGTCGGCCAGGGCGCGCAGCCCTGACCAGAGGTGGACCGCAACCATCAGCCCCGTCCCTTGATCGCCGCCAGAACACGCGGCGGCGTCAGCGGCAATTGCGTCATGCGCACGCCAATGGCGGCGCGCACGGCATTGGCCACGGCGGGCAGGGGCGGGGTGATGCCGGTCTCGCCCACGCCGCGCACGCCATAGGGGTGGCCGGGGTTTGGCACCTCGACGATCACCGTGTCGATCATCGGCAGGTCCGAGGCCACCGGCACGCGGTAATCCAGGAAGATCGGGTTTTGCAGGCACCCATCCTCGCCATAGACATATTCCTCGTTCAGGGCCCATCCGATGCCCTGCACCGCGCCGCCCTGAAACTGGCCCTCGACATAGGCCGGGTGGATCGCCTTGCCGGCATCCTGAACCACCAGATAGCGCAGGATCGTGCTGCGCCCGGTTTCAGGGTCCACCTCCAGATCGACGATATGGGTGCCGAACGAGCCACCAAAGCCATCGGGGCTGCTTTCGAAATGGCCCGAGATCGGGCCGCCGGTCGATCCCATCTCGGATGCGATCTCGGCGATGCCGAGCGGTGGAAACTCGCCCGCATTGGGCCCCGAAGGCTTGGCAAAACCATCCTCCCAGGTCACGGCCTCGGCATCGATGCCCCATTTATCGGCGGCGCGTTTGCAGAGCTTGCCAATCGCCTCCTTCGCGGCCTCCACCGTGGCCAGACCGCTGGCAAAGGTGGCGCGGCTGCCATGGGTGGGCTCGTTGATGCCAAGCGTTCCGGTATCGGCGATGTTCACCCGGACATTTTCATAAGGCACGCCAAAGGCCTCGGCCGCCATCAGCGCCATCGAGGCGCGCGAGCCGCCGATATCGGGCGTGCCGACAGAAACCTGCACCGTGCCATCCTCGCCAATGGCCACCGAGGCCGAGGTTTCGCCGCCCCAGTTCATCCAGTAGCCCGAGGCCACCCCGCGCCCCTGATTGGGGCCAAGCGGTGCGCCGTAGTTGGGGTGTGCCCTGGCAGCCTCCAGCGTCTCAATCAGGCCCACGGGCGGGAATTTCGGGCCGAAGGTGGCGCGGGTGCCTTCCTTGACCGCGTTTTTCAGGCGGGTGTCGATGGGGTCGAGATCCAGCTGCCGGCAGAGCTCATCCAGCATCGATTCCACCGCGAAAGCCCCCATCGGAGCCCCCGGCGCGCGATAGGCGGCCTGTTTCGGGCGGTTGGTCATCACGTCATAGCCGATGTGATGGACATGCTCGATATCGTAATTGGCAAAGGCCAGCATGGTGGTGACATCGACGGGCGCGCCGGGAAAGGCCCCGCCCTGCATCCGGAACGTGCCCGAGGCGGCGGTGATCTTGCCGTCCCTGGTCATGCCCATCTTGATATCCATCGAAGCCGAGGAGGTCGGCCCGCTGGCGCGCAGCACTTCGGACCGGCTCATCACGATCTTGACGGGGCGATTTGCCTTGCGGCTCAGCGCCAGCGCCACGGGGTCGATGAACACGGTGGTCTTGCCGCCGAACCCGCCGCCGATTTCCGAGGGCGTCACCCGCAGCTGCGTCGCCTCCAGCCCCAGAACAGCGGTGCACATCTGGCGCACGAACCAATGGCCTTGCGTGCAGCACCAAAGCTCCCCCTTGCCGTCGGCTCCCAATTGCCCGACGCAGGCATGCGGCTCGATATAGCCCTGATGCGCGGCCTCGGTCTTGTAGCTTTCCTCAAGCACCAGATCGGCGGCGGCAAAACCTGCGTCCAGATCGCCGCGTCCGGTATCCATGTAGCGCACGATATTGGGGTGCAGCCCCTCGGGCACGGAATAATCGGCGGCCCCCTCGCGGATCACCGGCGCGCCCTCGGCCATCGCCTTGTCGACATCGGTGACATGCGGCAGCACCTCATAGGTCACCTCGATCAGCTTCAGCGCGTCGCGGGCAATGAGCTGGCTGGTGGCGGCGACGGCGGCCACGGCATGGCCATCGTAAAGCGCCTTTTCGCCGGCCATCACGTTTTCCTGGATGTTCCAATCCTCACCGGTCAACCCGGTCGGGAAATCGGCCCGCGTCACCACCGCCTTGACGCCCGCGAGCGCCAGCGCGCGGGTGGCGTCGATCTTCACGATCTTCGCGTGGGCATGCGGGCTGCGCAGGATCGCGCCATGCAGCATGCCGGGCATCGAGAAATCGGCCCCGAAACGGGCCCGGCCGGTGACCTTGTCCAACCCGTCTGGCCGGTCGGGGCGGGTACCGATATATTTGAATGTCTTGGTGTCGGTATCCAGAGCCATCACGACGCCTCCCGCATTTCCTCTGCCGCATCCATCACGGCGCGAATGATCTTGTCATAACCGGTGCAGCGGCAGAGATTGCCCGCCAGCCAATAGCGCATCTCGGTCTCGGTCGGGTCGGGGTTTTTCTCCAACAGCGCCTTGGCCGCCACCAGGATACCCGGTGTGCAGACCCCGCATTGCAGCGCCGCATGTTCGATGAACTTGCGTTGCAGCGGGTGCAGGTCATCGCCCTGTGCCATGCCCTCGATGGTGGTGATCTCCTTGCCCTCGGCCTCGGCCCCCAGGACCAGACAGGAGCACACCAGCCGCCCATCCAGCGTGACCGAACAGGCCCCGCAATCGCCCGTGCCGCAGCCCTCCTTGGCCCCGGTCAGACCGACCCGGTCGCGCAGGCAATCCAGGAGCGTTTCGCGCGGGTCGCAGAGATATTCGACCTCGTCGCCGTTGATCGTTGTGGTGACATGGATCTTGCTCATTGGGCCTCTCCCCTGGCGCGGGCATATGCAATCTTTGCGGCGCGTTTTGCCAGAACGCCGGCAACATCGGTGCGAAATTCAATCGTGCCGCGCTTGTCGTCGATGGGCGCGCAGGCGGCCTCCGCCGCCTCGGCCAGCGCCGCCAGCGCTGCGTCGTCCAGCGTGGTGCCGATGAGGGCGGCGGCGGCCTCCTCGACCAGCCGGATCGTCGGTGCGACCGCGCCCAGAACCACGCGCGCGGCTGTGATGGTGTCGCCATCGACCGTCAGGTTCACGGCGCAGCCGACCACGGCGATATCCATTTCGGTGCGCGGGATAAAGCGCAGATAGGCATCTCCGCCATTTGTCCCTCGGGCGGGGATGTTGACGGCGGAAATCATCTCGTCCCGCGCCAGCGTGGTCTTGCCGGGGCCTGCCGGAATGTCCTCGACCGCGACATCGCGCGCGCCATCCGGTCCCGTCACGGTCACGGTGGCCCGGGCGGCGATCAGGGCGGGCACGCCATCGGCGGCGGGCGAGCCATTGCAGAGGTTGCCCACCAGCGTCGCGCGGCCCTGCACCTGGGTCGAGCCGATCAGATCCATGCCCTCGACAATGCCGGGCCAGTCGCGCCCCAGTTCGCCATGTTCGCTCATCTCGGCCCCGGCCACGGCGACGCCGATGCGCCAGCCGCCGCCTTCCGTCCGGGCGATATCCCTGACGCCGGGGATGTGTTTGATGTCGATCAGGTCATCGGGGGTTACGGCATCCGAGCGCAGTTGCACCAGAACATCGGTGCCGCCTGCCAGATAGCGGGTTATGCCCGTGGCGCGCGCGGCGATGGCGGTGGCGTCCTCAAAGCTGGTGGGGGTGTGGTATCGCATGGTGTCATCCCGAATTGACCGCGCCCGGGGCGCGCCTTGGCCACACCCTAACGCGCGATATGGGATTGTCGATCCGTCGGAAGCGAAATTTTGCCGCCCTATCGCGTTTCGTGGTTCGGCGCGGAGCGTTGGTCGGGACGGCCGTGCCGTGCCGGGATAGCCTCGGCGCGGCACCCCGTGACAATCCCCGGCAGGCCCCCTAGAACCGGGGCGACAGAGAGGTCGACGAAGGGGCACGCCCATGAAAATCGGATATGTCATGTCGCCGGGCAAGGGCGATCTGGACCTGATCCTGCACGGGTTTGCCCATGCCCTGCTGGATGCGGGCAGGACCGTTGCGGGGATCGTCCAGACCAATACCGATTGCGGGCCGGGCAAGCCCTGCGACATGGATGTCGAGGTGCTGCCCGCCGGGCCGATCCTGCGCATATCCCAGGATCTGGGGCCGGGCTCGCGCGGCTGCAGGCTGGATCCTGCCGCGCTGGAACAGGCGGTGGGTCTGGTCGATGCCAGCCTGCATCGCGGGGCCGACCTGCTGGTGATCAACAAATTCGGCAAGCAGGAGGCCGATGGCCGCGGGTTCCGCCCGCTGATCGGGGCGGCGCTGAGCGAAGGCATCCCGGTGATCGTGGGGCTGAACGCGCTGAACCTGCCGGCATTCGAGACCTTTACCGAAGGCATGGCCGCATCGGTGGCCCCTGACCAAGCGGCGTTGATGGCCTGGTTCGAAGGCTAAAGCATTTCTCGGAATACCTGAGCCAGGGTGCATCGCTTAACGCGTTGAAATCCTTGATTTCAGGCAGCGTTAAGTGGGTCTGGTTTCTTCGAAAGTGCTATAGGATTTGCTGGTGCCAATCCGCGGGGCGCTTCGATGAAAAAGGGGCCGACCTCAAAAGAGCCCGACCCCGGTTTCCTTACATCTGGCATTGCTCGGCATAGGCGTCGCCGCGATCTTCCAGCGCGACACCGATGATGGCATTGGTCAGCACGCCATCCTCCATCACCACTTCACGGACATAGATATCCTGGATCGGGTGATTGTTCGGGCCGAACTCGAAATCGCCGCGCACGCTATCGAAATTCGTCGCCTGCAAGGCCGCGCGGAACGCGTCGGCATCGTCGGGATGGGCGACATCGAGCGCCGAAAGCATCAGGTTGGCGGTGTCGAAGCCCTGAGAGGCATAGAGCGACGGCAGGCGGTCATATTCGGCCTGGAAGCTGGCCACAAAAGCCGCATTGGTCGGATTGTCGATATCGCGGTTCCATTGCGAGGTGTTGCGCACGCCAAGGGCGGCCTCGCCCACGGCCTGCAGGATGCCCTGATCAAAGCTGAAGGCGGGGCCGATCAGCGGAATATCGACGCCTGCCTCGGCATATTGGCGCATGAAGGCGATGCCCATGCCGCCGGGCAAAAAGAAGAACACGCTGTCGGCCTCGGAATTGCGGATCTGGCTGATTTCGGCGGCATAGTCGCTCTGGCCGAGCTGGGTATAGACCTCATCGGTGACATTACCCTCGAAAAACCGCTGATAACCGGCCAGCGCATCGCGACCGGCCGGGTAATTCGGGGCCAGGATAAAGGAGTTTTCATAACCGGCCGTATTGGCATAGGCCCCGGCGGCCTCATGCAGATTGTCGTTCTGCCAGGCGACGTTGAAATAATTCTCGTTGCAGCCCGCCCCGGCCAGTTGCGATGGCCCGGCATTGGGCGAGAGGTAAAACAGCCCCTGCGCCGTGGCCGACGGCACCACGGCCATGGCAAGGTTCGACCAGATGATGCCGGTCATGATATCCACATCGTCGGCCTGGATCATGCGGTCGGCCAGTTGCACGGCCCGGTCGGGCGCGCGTTCGTCATCCTCGATGATGACCTCGATATCGTCGCGCCCCGCCTGCGCCATCGCCAGCATGAAGCCGTCACGCACGTCAATGCCAAGCCCCGCGCCGCCGCCCGACAGCGTCGTGATCATGCCGACGCGCACCGCCTCGTCGGCCATCGCCATGGGTGCCACCGAGGCCATCAGCCCCGCCAATGCAAGTGATTTCAGTTTCATCTCTGTCTCCCCGTTTATTGTTTGTTCAGAAGGCTTTGAAGGTCAGCGTCGTCAAAGTCCGTTCGATCCCTTCGACATCGCAGAGCCGGTCGTTGATATAACGGCCGATATCTTCTTCCTGCGGGATGATCAGCTTGACCATCAGGTCGTATTCGCCGCTGGTCGAAAACAGCTCGGCGTGAATTTCCTTGAGCACGATCTTGAAGGCCACGTCATAGGTGGTGCCGGGTTTGCAGCGGATCTGCACGAAAACGGTTTGCATGTCGAACCTCCCCTTGTCGGGCCTCAACAGAAACCGGATCGGGCCGGGGATCAAGCCGCAACTGTCCCGGCCCGGTCCCGGCGGCGATTGCACCCGGCTTGGCGTGGCAGCCGGTCGCGTCTAGGGTGGCGGGCATGACCGCGCCCGCCCATTTCACGTTTCTGCTGCTGCCCGGCTTTAATCTGGCAGCACTTGGTGCGGCCTGCGCCGTGCTGGTCGAAGAGGCCGCGCAGATCGGATTTGCCACCGCCGCATTGAATGGGCGGACCGTTGCGGCCAGTTGCGGCGTGCGCGTGCGCCCCGACGATGCCGCCGAAGAGATCGGGGCCGACACCATTCTCGTGGTCCTGTCGGGGCGCGATCTGCCCGAGGACACGCAGCAGGCAGCGCTGGCTGCTCTGCGCCGGGCCCGGCGCAAGGGCGCGCCGATCTGGGCCATCGGGGCCGGGGTCGCGGTGTTGGCCGCGGTGGGCCTGCCGGACGGTGCCCGCGTGGTCGCGCATCCCGATCTGGCCGGGCGGATCCGCGCCCGCGCGCGGCGCGTCGAGGTCGGGCATGGGCCGTTCCTCTGGTCCGAGACGCTGGCCACGGCGCGCGCGGCGGGGGCGGCGGCGCTGATGCGCCATAGCCTGGCCCAGGCCCGGATCGCCGCCGAGGAAAGCGCCGGGGCGAAACGATCCGAGGCGGCGCGCTCGCAGATGGAACCGGTCGCCGAACGGTATGATACCGCACAGCCTACCGTGCTGGCCGGGCTTGGCATTATGCGCGCGAACCTGTTTCGCCCGGTGTCAATCGGCGGGCTTGCCGATCAGTTGGGGGTCTCGCACCGGCAGCTGGAACGGCTCTATGAGCGGGAACTGGGCGACAGCCCGGCCCCGATCTATCGCGAAATGCGGATGGAGGCAGCCCGGATCGAAGTGCGTGACGGGCGCCGCCCGATGCAGGCCATCGCCGAGGATTTCGGCATGTCGGCGGCGGGATTTTCAAAGATCTACCTCAAGCAGTTCGGCATCGCCCCCAGTGCCGACCGCCGCGCCGCGATCGAGGCCAGCCGCTAGGCGCTTGACCTTTGCGGTCCGACCGCCATCCTGCGCCGCAGTCAATACGGAGATGATATGACCGAACAGCCGAAATCTGGCCCTCTGGCAGGGCTGCGCGTGGTCGAGATGGTCGGGCTGGGGCCCGGCCCCTTTGCCGGGATGCTGCTGGCCGATATGGGGGCCGATGTTCTGGCCATCGACCGGCCCGGGGGCGTGTCGATCACCCTCAGCCACGATATCTGCCGTCGCGGCAAGCGCTTTGTCGAGCTGGATGTGAAATCCGAGGCCGGCCGCGCGGCGGCACTGGATCATATCGAAAACGCGGATGTTCTGATCGAAGGCAACCGCCCCGGCGTGATGGAACGGCTGCGCCTGGGTCCGGCCGAATGCCTGGCCCGCAACCCGCGCCTGGTCTATGGCCGCATGACCGGATGGGGGCAGGAGGGGCCGCTGGCGCAGGCGGCGGGCCATGATCTGAATTACATCGCACTGGCTGGCGCGCTGCATCCGATGGGTGCGGCGGGCGATCCGCCGCCGGTGCCGCTGAACCTGGTGGGCGATTACGGCGGCGGGGCGATGTTTCTGGCCTTTGGCGTTCTGGCGGCGGTGTTCGAGGCGCAGCGCTCGGGGCGGGGCCAGGTCGTCGATGCCGCGATGGTCGATGGGGCATCCTTGATGATGGCGATGTTTCATTCGATGCAGGCGTCGGGCTGGTGGCAGCGCGACAGGGCGGCGAATTTCCTGGATGGGGCGGCGCATTTTTACGGATGCTACGCCTGCGCCGACGGAAAACATGTCTCGGTCGGGGCCATCGAGGCCCCGTTCATGGCGGTGCTTGTCGAACGCGCGGGCCTGCCCCATATTTGGCTGGAACGCCACATGGACCGCGCCGCGTGGCCGGTGCTCAAGGCCGAACTGGCGGCGATCTTTGCCACCAGGACACAGGCCGAGTGGTGCGCGGTTCTGGAAGGATCGGATGCCTGCTTTGCGCCGGTTCTGCCCTTTTGGGAGGCGCACCAGCACCCGCACGCCATCGCACGAAAGGCTTTTATTCGGCGTGAAGGCGTGATTGAACCGGCCCCGGCCCCGCGGTTTTCCCGCAGCGCGCCCGATCTGGCGGGCCACGCCACAGCGACAGGAGAGTGACGACATGGAAACGACATTTACGCCCTTTGCCAGCACCATTGGCGGCCTGCTGATCGGCACGGCCTCGGTGCTGCTGATGCTGACACTCGGGCGGATCATGGGAGCCACCGGGATATTGGCGGGGTTCTTCACGCCCGCCTCTCGCGATGATTTCCTCTGGCGCGCCGCGATGCTGGCGGGGATGATAACCGGCCCGGTGGTCTATCTGGCCCTGACGGGCAGTTTCCCGGCGGTCGATATCCCGATATCGACCCCGGTGCTGTTGATCGGCGGGTTTATCGTCGGCATCGGCGTTACCATCGGCTCGGGCTGCACGTCGGGCCATGGGGTTTGCGGCATGGCGCGGCTGTCGCCCCGGTCGATCGCCGCGACGCTGACCTTCATGGTGGCCACTGCCGTGACGGTCTACGTCATGCGCCACGTGATCGGAGGCTAGGCGCATGCGTATTCTGATTGCCTATGTCATCGGCATCGTTTTCGGCCTCGGGATTTCGATCTCGGGCATGGCGAACCCGGCCAAGGTTCTGAATTTCTTTGACGTTGCGGGCACCTGGGATCCCAGCCTCGCCTTCGTCATGGCCAGTGCGCTGGCGGTCACGTTTATCGGCTACAGGTTTATCCTGCCGCGTCCGACGGGTCCGATGTTCGAGCAAAAGTTCCTGCTGCCCGGCTCGAAGCGGATCGACGCCAAGCTTTTGGGGGGATCGGTGCTGTTCGGCATCGGCTGGGGCATTTCGGGGTTCTGCCCCGGTGGTGTGCTGCCGGTGCTCGGAACCGGAAAGATCGAGGTGATCCTGTTCGTCGGCGCGATGGTCGCGGGCATTTTCGCGGCGCGCGCGCTGATGAATTTCCGCAGCCCCGCAACACCCACGCAAGCCTGAACATGATGCGGGCCCGGATGAGGGTGCCGACCAAGGAGACCATGAACGCCATGCAATTCAAGAAGATCAGCGAGACGGTAACCGTCTCGCCGCAAATCACCGCCGCCGACGTGCCTGCGATCGCCGCGGCAGGCTATCGCGCCATTTTGTGCAACCGGCCCGATGAGGAAAGCGCCGACCAGCCGGCCTATGCCGAGATCGAGGTCGCCGCGCGGGCGACCGGGCTGGAGATATTATTCCAGCCCGTCATCGCGGGCCAGGTCTCGGATCAGGACGGAGCCGATTTTCGGGCCGCCATTGCGGCTTTGCCGAAGCCGGTTTTTGCCTATTGTCGCACCGGCACGCGCTGTGCGGTGCTGTGGTCGCTGGCGCATGCCAGCCAGTTGACCGTTGATCAGATAATGCAGGCAACGCAGGCCGCCGGCTATGATCTGGCCGCATTGGCCCCGCGTCTCGGCGCGTCCTGATCTTAGGCCAGCTCCAGGGACAGCAGCCGCTCGAGCCCGGTATTGCCGCAGGTCAGATCGGCCAGGCTGATCGGGTCCAGCGCTGCGTAAAATGCATGCAGTGCCACATCCAGCGAGCTGCGCAGTCGGCACGCCGAGGCCAACGGGCAGCGGTTGGCACGTGCCGAAAAGCATTCTGCAAACGGGGTGTTGGCCTCGAAGATGCGAAAGACGCGCCCGACCGAGATCGCCTCGGGCGGGGTTTTCAGCCGGATGCCACCGCCGCGCCCGCGCAAGGTCTCGATGAATCCGGTCTGGGCGAGTTGGTTGATGACCGCGGCCAGATGCGCCTCTGACGCCCCGCAGGTGGCCGCAATCTCGGATTTGCGCAACATCCGATCGGGGTTCACGGCACAGGCCATCAGCGCGCGCATGGCGATATTGGTCCGAACGGTCAGGCGCATATCCGAGGTTCCGGCAAGGGGGTGACTATCGGCCAACATAGCCGCCGGGTTTGGGATCGCCTTGATTCAGATCAGGCCGGTGTCAGGCCTGGGCCTTTAGCGCATAGAGTGCCGCAGGCCGGTGCCGCCCGCCCGAAGTTTTCTCCTTCAGATCCTCCAGCTCCCAGTTGGCGGCGATCCATTTGCGGAAATTGCGCTTGTCCAGCGGCTCTCCCTTCAGCGTTTCAAACACCGCCTGCGCTTGCGCCAGAGTGAATTTCTGCGGCAGGAACTGGAACGCGGCCAGCGCGGTTTCGGTGACGCGGTTGGTGACCTTATCGGCCAACCGGGCGCGCGCATCGGCCAGGATCCGGTCATGGTCAAAGGCCAGCGCGGGCAGATCGTCCATGTCGAACCATTGCGCGTCCGAGGCATCGGTGGAGGCGGCCAAAATCATTGTGTCAGATGGCACCAGCGCCATGAACGCCACCGTGATCACCCGTTCGCGCGGATCCCGGTCGGGCCTGCCATAAGCCCCGAGCTGTTCCAGCGGCATGCCGCTGACGCCGGTCTCCTCTTCCAGCTCGCGCGCGGCACCCGCCGCCAGATCCTCGCCCATCTTGATAAAGCCGCCCGGAATCGCCCAGCTGCCCAGATAGGGCGCGATCAGGCGCTGGATCAGCAGAACATGCAGACGACCCTCGCGGATCGAGAAAATGCAGATATCGGTCGTGACCGCCGGATGCGGGTAGTCATAGGTATAGCTCATGAACGCTCAGATTACCGGACTTGCCCTCCGGCCCTTTCGTCGAGCCCTGTCTGCGGGCAATTCGTATGTGTCGATTTCACACATATTTTGCCCGATCCGTCAATAGGGCTAGCCGGCTCTTTGAGACAGAAAGGGCCGGCCGGACGATCCGGGGAGAAGAGCGGACCGTCTTCGGGACAGGGTGAAAAGGCGTCATGGAATGGGGTCGGGTAGCAAGCGTTCAACAGGTATCAGGTTTCAAAAATCGCGTGGTGAATGAGTATTGTCATCGCAGACGCGCCGCCGAGGCATACGGCGTGGCGAAATGACGGGGCAGGGCAGGCGGGTCATGGGGCTGCCCCTGGTTTCGTTATCCGCCGCGGGCGGCGTTGGGGAAAGGGCACTGTCGGTCGGGCCGGGGCGATGGATATGGTGTGTCAGATTAACAAGGCATTGTAAGCACACGATGATGGAAGGCACTGCCATGATCGACTGATTTCATGCCAATATGTTGAATCTGATATGTTCTTTCTGGGCCCCTGCCGCGATGCCGCTGGCGGGTGTTTTGGCCCTGCCTTGGGCCGCACCCCGCCGAAGGGCTGGATTTTTTGGCCCACAGAGGGCTTGATAGCCCCCTGATGACCGAGAGATCCCGAATCTTCATTTCCTATTCGCACAAGGATAGGGAGCGTGCAGATTTCCTGTGCGACGGTCTGCGCGACCGTGGCCATCCGGTCTTTATCGACCGCGAAGGCATTTTCGAGACCGAACATATCACGACGCGTATCCGCGACATGATCCAGGGCTCGGATGTGGTGTTGCTGGTGCTGGGTCCGAACTGGATCACCTCGCCCGCCTGCCAGATGGAGATGGGCCTGGCGCTGGAACTGAACAAGCGCATCCTGCCGGCGGCGTTCGAAGATGTCGGCCCCCGCCTTCCCGAAGAAATCCGCGAAATCAACTATGTCCGCTTTTACGGGCGCGGCGGCGATTGGCCCGATGCCCTGGAGCGCGTCGACCGGGCGCTGGATCGCGATATCGACTGGGTGCGCGACCACACCCGCTATGGCGAATTGGCCAGCCGCTGGGCGCGTGGTGCGGGGGCCGAACCGCGCGGGCGCGAATTGCGCGACCTGCAGGGCTGGATCGGGCGCCGCCCGCGTGGCGCGCCGGAGCCGACCGATGCCCATCGGACCTATCTCAGGGCGGGCTTGCGGCAGCGCAAGATCGGCCGCTGGATCGCCAGTGCGGGGCTGTCTCTGGCCGCGGCCGCCAGCCTGATCACCGGGGTTTTCTGGGTCTCGAACCGGCAGTGCGAATATTTGCGGGATCGTGCCACCCGGGCCGAAACGCTGGAACCCGTGGCCGCCATCCAGCTGATCCTGCCCGGTGCGGGGATGTCGCTTTGCCGGGCCGAAGATGCCTGGTTGGACGTGTTCGGCCAATTGGGCCGCGCGGTCCGAGAACAACGGTTACGGGCGTCGGTGACCTTGCCCGACAGCCCGGCGCAATTCGCCGATTTTCTGCCGGGATCGGGTCATATCGTCACCACCGGGGGCACCGGGCCCACGATCGTCATCGACGCCGCTACGGGCATGACGCTGGCGGACACGCTGATTACGCCCGCGCCCGGGATGGCACCCGGTATCCTGCATGATCAAGGCCAGTTCATTTTGCTGCACGAGGCCCGCGCCGCCGTCTGGGATCCCGGAGCCCGCGCGGTGTCGGGCCTGCCCTATCGGGGCAGCGAACGGGTGCTGGCCGCCGCCCTCAGCCCCGGGCGCGACATGCTGGTGGTGGCCACCGCGGGCAATCGGCTGCGGTTTCATTCGCTGGTCTCTGGCCGGGCCCTGCGGATGCCGATCGATCTGGGCGGTGATATATCGGCGCTGGCCTTTGTGCCCGACAGTGCCCGGATCGTAGCGGTCGTCGGCCGTCAGCTGCGCGTGATCGACCTGGTGCCGGGCTTTGACGGCGTCCGCGGCGGCATGATCCATGCTCTTGAGATGCCGGGGCTGATCTCAACGCTGTCGGTCTCCGCCGATGGCAGCACGGTGGCCGCGGCCTCGGGGAATCGGGCCGGGGCCTGGGATCTGACCACATTCGACGCGGTTCTGCCGCCAAGCGCCTTGTTTCAGGATAGCGAGGAAATCCGCAGCCTGGCGCTGGCACCTGACGGGTTGCGCATGGTGATCGGCACCAGTCAGAATCGCGCCCGGGTTCATGATGTGGCAACGGGCAAGGATCTGTTCAGCCTGCCGGGCCACCGCAGCGCGGTGCGCCTGGCGCGGTTTTCGCCGCAGGGCGATGTGGTGATGACCCATGACGACGCCGGGGTGATGCGGTTCTACGACGTGACCACGAACCAGCTCGACAGTTCGATCTCTTCGCAGATGATCGACGCGGTGATTGGCGCGACCGAGGCCGGGCGGAACGTTTCGGCGGCGCGGCTGGAGGCGACGGGGCTGGAAATCATCGTGCTGCCCAATCAGGAAAACGTTCTGGCGCTGGAGCACGCAACCGAGGGCGCGCCGCCCTTTTACAGTGACCGGCTGCTGCATGACGGTTTCGTCACTTCGATGGCATTGTCGCCCGACGAACGGCTCTTGGTGACCGGTGCCGATGACGGGCAGGTCCGGGTCTGGGACACGCAGACGGGGCTGTTGCTCTATCGGTTTGTCCAATCGCGCGATGCGCTGGCCCCGTTTGTGGGGGCCGATTTCGCACCCGATGGCGATCACGTGATTTCGTGGGACAGCAATGGCGAGCGCCGGGTCTGGAGGATCGAGCCCTTGCGGGGCGACCTGTTTCAGACCGCCTGCCAGCTGTTGCCGTTTCAGGACGGCGTGCGGCTGATCGAACCGGGTGCCAGCGCTGCGGGTGACCTGACCGAGGATCCCTGCAATTCAGTGCGGTTCCTGCCCGGGTGGCGGGCGGTGTTCGGCCTGGGTAATGGTTGAGCCTGTCCGCCGCCGCGGGCGGGCCTGCCGGTTTTTCCCGCGCTGCGCCCCTTGCAGCCCCCGGCCCGCAACCATAAGATTCGGTCTCAACGCATATCAAACCCGAGGCAGGCCCGATGCACGATCCCCATGAGTTCTACATGAATACGCTCGTTCCCATGGTGGTCGAACAGACCAGCCGCGGCGAACGCGCCTATGACATTTTCTCGCGCCTGTTGAAGGAGCGGATCATTTTCCTGTCGGGCCCCGTCCATGACGGCATGTCCAGCCTGATCGTGGCGCAGCTCTTGCATCTTGAGGCGGAAAACCCGTCCAAGGAAATCAGCATGTATATCAACAGCCCCGGTGGTGTCGTGACCTCCGGATTGTCGATCTATGACACGATGCAATACATCAAGCCCAAGGTCTCGACCCTGGTGGTGGGGCAGGCGGCGTCGATGGGGTCGCTGTTGTTGACAGCAGGTGAGCCCGGCATGCGGTTTTCGCTGCCCAACAGCCGCATCATGGTGCACCAGCCCTCGGGCGGCTATCAGGGCCAGGCCACGGATATCATGATCCATGCCGCCGAAACGCAAAAGCTCAAGGATCGGCTGAACCAGATCTACGTCAAGCATACCGGTCAGAAGCTGGATAAGGTCGTGGACGCGCTGGAACGCGACAATTTCATGGATGCCGAGCAGGCCAAGGAATGGGGCCTGATCGACGAGATTGTGGAAAACCGCAGCGCTGACGCGGAGTAACTTCATACGCCTGTGGGGCCGCTCCGGTGGTCACGCAGGCGTTAACATCGGGGTTCAAGTTCCGGTGCATTTTGACATTGTAGACGGGTATGGGCTGCTTTAGTCTTGGCCGGACAGCCCAAGGGTGCTCTGGACGCACCCGCTCAGTCGCAGCGCGAAACCCGGTTTGAGGTAAGATATCATGGCAAATTCATCCGGTGGCGACTCGAAGAACACGCTCTATTGCAGCTTTTGCGGCAAGAGCCAGCACGAGGTTCGCAAACTGATCGCCGGGCCGACTGTGTTCATCTGCGATGAATGTGTCGAGCTGTGCATGGACATCATCCGCGAGGAAACCAAGTCGGCCGGGCTGAAAGCCACCGATGGCGTGCCTTCGCCGAAAGAGATCTGCGAAGTTCTGGATGATTATGTGATCGGGCAGTCCCACGCCAAGCGGGTGCTGTCGGTTGCTGTTCACAACCACTACAAGCGTCTGAATCATTCCGGAAAATCCGAGATCGAGCTGGCCAAATCCAACATCCTGCTGATCGGCCCGACCGGCTGTGGCAAGACGCTGCTGGCGCAGACATTGGCGCGCATTCTGGATGTGCCCTTTACCATGGCCGACGCCACCACGCTGACCGAGGCGGGGTATGTCGGCGAGGATGTTGAAAACATTATCCTGAAACTGCTTCAGGCCAGCGAATACAATGTCGACCGCGCGCAACGCGGCATCGTCTATATCGATGAGGTCGACAAGATCACCCGCAAATCCGACAACCCCTCGATCACGCGCGATGTCTCGGGCGAGGGGGTGCAGCAGGCGCTGTTGAAGATCATGGAAGGCACCGTGGCATCGGTTCCGCCGCAGGGCGGGCGCAAACATCCGCAGCAGGAATTCCTGCAGGTCGATACCACCAATATTCTCTTTATCTGTGGTGGGGCCTTTGCCGGTCTGGAGAAAATCATTGCGGCGCGCGGCAAGGGTTCGGCCATTGGATTCGGTGCCGATGTGAAGGATGAGACCACCCAGGGCATCGGTGAGATGTTCCAGCAGCTGGAGCCGGAGGACTTGCTGAAATTCGGGTTGATCCCGGAATTCGTCGGCCGTCTGCCGGTGATCGCTACGCTGACCGATCTGGACGAGGATGCGCTGGTGACGATCCTGACGCAGCCCAAGAACGCACTGGTCAAACAGTATCAGCGCCTATTCGAGCTGGAAGACAGCAAGTTGAAATTCACCGATGATGCGTTGAGCGCCATCGCCAAGCGCGCCATCGCGCGCAAGACCGGTGCCAGGGGCTTGCGCTCGATCATGGAGGATATCCTGCTGGATACCATGTTCGACCTGCCGGGCACCGAAGGGGTGGAAGAGGTGGTGGTTAACGAGGAGGCCGTCACCTCGGATGCACAGCCTTTGTTGATCTACGCCGAACGCAATACGGGCGAGTCAGCGACCGTAGGCTGATAGGTCTATTCCGGATATTTGACCAAATAGTCCCGCTGCTTATGCAGCGGGGCCGGTTTCTGGTGCCCGTTGGGATGTGATATGTCCAATCAACGCAGATGCCGGTGGGGCCGCCTGTGGGATTGAGTATTTGAGACAAAGAAGAAGGGCTATCTGAGCCAGAGCTTTTCGCGTTTGAGCCGGTTGCGGATGGCCTGTTCCTTGCGTGGCAGGTTGGCCCGGTCAAATAGCGCGCGGGCCTTTTGGCCCTTGCCTTGATAGATCATCCGGCGCATTGGCTCATAGCCTTTCAGAACTTTCTTGATCCAGTTGGGTGCGCTGACCTCCTCGAGCACGTCGATCACGCGCTGATTTTCGCGGGCATAGAGAAGCGGCAGGAAACGGTAGTGGCAGGTGGTCTTGCCGTCCAGCCAGCCGGGTTCCAGCGCATCGCGCCCGCCGCCGAAGGAGTGAATGACAAGGGGCAGGGCGACCTGATCCAGCCAGGGGGTCATCACCTGGCAGATCAGTTCGTCAGGCGGGTTGTCGCGAATGTCCAGCGCGTAATGCAAGAACCGGTCGCCGAATTCATGCGGGCACTTATAGTAGAAGAACCCGGCGTTGAAATAGAGATAGCGGCGCCAGTATTCATCCGGTTGGGCGGGGTTCAGCGAGCTTTCGAAATCGAGCCCGAACCGGTCATAGAGGGATTTCCAGATCTGCGTGTATCCCGGGCCGTAAAGCTCCAACTGTGGCCAGGTGCCTTCGACCCTGAGCGAGGCGGATGGTTGGGTGAAATCGAACGGCACCTGCGCCACGTCATCCAGAACCAGCGTATCGGTGTCGAAAAACACGAAAGGCTCACCCTTGGGCAGGGCCTTCAGCAGCTCGATCTTGTTGCCATAGGGGTAGCTTTCGCCGAAATGTGTGTTCTCGAAGGGCAGAATCTCGGCTTTCAGCCGATCCAGAAGCGCGCGCACCTCGCCATCGCCAATTTTCGGGTTGCCTGACCATTTCGGGCCGGGCTGCGGCTCGGCCACGAAAAGCCGACCTTTGAATTTGGGGTTGGCGGCGCGAAACGAGGCGGCGAACAGCGCCGCCTCATATTGCAGCCGGCCATTTTGCCCCACCACGACGATATTGAATTTGCTGGGGTTTGCCATGCTGCCCGTCACCCGATTTTTGAGCGTTTGCGGCGCAGTGTAAACGGAGCAGCAGGGCGTGACCATGCGAAATGATGCGCGAATGTCAGGCGGGAAACAGGATATTGCCGGTTATCAATGCGCCGGCGTGGTCAGGAGAAGATCGAGAAGCCGCTCAAATTCGGGTGCATCGAGCCTATCGAACCCGGAGCAGAGCGCGGCGAGTTCTGCGGCCTGCGCCCGTCCCCAGACCGGATCGGCGAATCTGTGAAACTTGGCCCCGATCTCGGCGTCGCTGAGCGGCTGATCGGCGTCGCCACGGGGCGTGCCCGGCGGCGCGGTCAGCCGCGTTCCGTCGCGCAGCACCAGCGTCACCTCGGCCCATCTCTGTTGCACGCTGCGCGCCGTCATTTCGGCGTCGTCAATCAGCCGCGTGGCGCGGCTGATGCGCAGGATATCGGCGTTGTTCAGGGTCTCGCGCGTTAACTCATCCGGGCCGAAGTCGCCGCGCACGATCATGGCGGCGACGGGGAAGGCGATGGAATAGGCCAGGTCATCCAGCGTCTGGGGTTCGTGGCCTGCAAGCCGCGTGGCATAGTGAAAGGTGCGGATCTCGACGCCTGCGATATCACCATGCGTCAGCTTATGCTTGCGCATCAGCGCCTGCGCCGCGTCCAGTGATGGATGCGCCCAACGGCAGCAGGGGTAAAGTTTGTAATGCGTATGCGCCGGGGTCAGCCACGTCACCCCCAGCCCCACCCAATAGGGTGCTGCCGCCTCGCTTTCGCAGGTCAGGGCGGGGGCCCCGGTGAAACCTTCGCACGCCAGATAGGCCGCGGTAACACCGGTGGGCGCGCCCCATCCGACGCCATCGCGCAGCATGGTGGGAAAATCGATGCAGCGCATCATCTGACTGCGGGGGCCGTGATACTCCGCAATACCCGCGGCATGGCGGATCTGCTCGGGCGTGGCCCCCAGCATGCGCGCCACGGCCGCGGCCACACCGACGGCGGTCCAGGATCCGGAGGTGTGGTAGTCGGGGCAGGTTGCATGCTGCGCCTGGCCGGCGCGATAGCTGACCTCATAGGCCAGCGCCAGCCACAGGGCGAAATCGGCCCCGGTGACAGGCTGCCCTCCCGCTCGCAGCGCGTCGGCCACGGCCAGAAGGGCCGGAAACACGGCCGATCCGGCATGCCCCTTGTTGGGGGTGGTGCCGTCATGCGCGTCGATGCTGTCGATCGCAAACCCCCCGGCCATGGCGGCACCGGCCGGGCTGACCATGCGCCCATCCAGAAGCATGCGCGACGCGCCCGCGCCACCCGGGCCAAACAGTGCCAACGCCCCGCGCCGGGAAATCTCGGCCATTTGCGTTGTCGACCCGATGGCCGCCACGCCCATCGTGTCCAGAAAACTGCGTCTGAGCAGGCTGAGAAGCACATCGGGCAGGTCGCCATATCCAAGCGACGCGGCGAAATCATGCATGCTGTTTGCGATGTTGTTTGATCCTCAGGTCAGATCGCCGGGAATTCGCCCCGGCTCCCGTTTTTTTTCCACGGCCAGAGGATGCGCGCGCAAATCGACCCTGTCGAGCCCCTTTGGTCCGGGCGCGCAGGTCTCTCTGCCCGTCAGGGTGCCGGCTCGCTATATTCGGCCTTTGTGGAGGATGTGCTGGGGGCTGCCACCGCGCTGGCCGCGCCCCCCCCCAGAAAAGCCTCACACCCGGACGATCAATTTGCCGGTGTTCTCGCCCTTGTAGAGCATCTCGATCGCCCCCATCGCGGCCTGGGGACCGTCCAGAAAATGTTCGCGCACGACCAGCTTTCCTTGCCGCAGCCAACCCGCCAGAGCGTCGCGTGCCTCGTCCATCCGGTCCTTGTAATCAAAGATCAGAAAGCCTTGCATCCGGGCCCGGGCGACCAGCAGTTGGCGATGCACGCGCGGGCCAACAGGTGTGGGATTCCAGTCTGTTATCGCCGCCGTACCGCAGATCGTGATGCGCGCGCCGACGGCCAGGTGCGCCATCACCGCATCCGAGATCGGCCCGCAGGTATTGTCGAAATAGCAATCCACCCCGTCGGGGCAGGCCGCGTCCAGAGCTGCGCCCACATCCTCTGCCTTGTAATCGATCGCGGCGTCATATCCGAAATTATCCAGACACTGGCGCAGCTTTTCCGCCCCGCCCGCTATTCCGACCGTGCGGCATCCCATGATCCCAGCAATCTGGCCCACAGCCGACCCCACAGCGCCGGCCGCCGTCGACACCACGACGGTGTCGCCCGGCCGCGCCGCGCAGGTCTCGCGCAGGCCGAAATAGGCCGTCGTACCGTTCAGGCCCAGAATGCCGAGCGCATAGCTGCGCGGCAGATCCGTTTCGGTCACCTTCCGGTCGATACTGTCGCCGGGCACCATGGCATGGGTCTGCCAGCCGAACAGGCCATGTACGATATCGCCAGGCTGGTAATCGTGATGGCGCGACGCGATCACCTGACCGACGCCAAAGCTGCGCATCGGGTCTCCGAGCGGCACGGGTGGCGAATAATTCGGCACGTCATTGGCCCATCCGCGCATTGCCGGGTCGATCGACCAATGGGAGACCCGGATCAGCACCTCGCCCGCGTCCGGATCTGCAATCGGCATGTCGCGCAGCGCGAAATGCTCGGATGTCGGTACGCCAACGGGCCGCTTGGCCAGGATCACTGCCAGGTTTTTCATGTCGCGCCATCCTCTGCTTTGCTGTTTCAGCGCAGCATGCGTCGGGTCGGGGTGCGCCACAATATGAAAGCTCGTCGCCGATGTCTTTTCTGGGGTTGTGCCGGGCTTGCTTTCCCCGTTAAACCCGTCGGCGGAGACGTGGCCGAGTGGTCGAAGGCGCTCCCCTGCTAAGGGAGTAGGCCCGGAAGGGTCTCGAGGGTTCGAATCCCTTCGTCTCCGCCACTTGCCCTCGCGACAGCGTTCTCCCGATCCGGCTGCGGCAAGATTTTCCCTTGTTTTCGTGGGTTATACGGAAAGGGCTGAGCACCAGCCCCTGCGCCTGCCGGCCCGGAAGCGATCTCTCAGGTCACGACAGTCACTGGGGGTGGCCACCGCGCTTGTCAGTGAGCTTGGCGACCCCGAGGACGCATCAAACACCGGGGCCCTCATTGCGTTCTTCATGATGGTCCTTATGGCGAAGGGATTCATCATCGCCACTCCGTTCATCGTTCGCGCCACCTCGGGCAACATCATGATGCCCGCGCTGTCGGCCGGGTTCGCAGGTGCCTACGGGTTTGGCCGAGCGCTTGGCGAAAGCCAACATGCCTGCAACCGTTACCCGATCGGTGGCGCAAGTGGGGTTGAATACGCTGCCCTCCGAGTGAGCCAATTGTTCGGCGTGCAGCACATGCCGCATCGGCGGTGCATGAACCAAAGCGTGCCGGCGGCAAGGCACCGCCGCAGAAGAACGCGCCGACAGGCTCCGAGCGACAGCAGGCCGCTCAGCCCCGGCAACCAGGCCCCACAGCAGGCAATCTTAGCTCCGATCCGCCAGTACATGCCCGTGCTGCCCATGATGGCCTGCTATCCAGCGCAGCAACTGAGTTTCGCCACGTCCTTGTCAAAGGTCTGCGCGGCAAGCTTCAGCCCCTCGACCGTGGTCAGATAGGGAAAGATCGTCTCACCCAGCGCCTTGGCGGTCATGCCGAATTTCAGCGCCATCGCCAGCGTCTGGATCGTGTCCGACCCCTCGGGTGCCGTGATCTGCCCGCCCAGCAGGCGGTCGGTTTTCGCATCCGCCACCAGCTTGATCAGGCCGCGCGTGTCGCGGGCCGCAGCGGCGCGCGGCACGTTGTCGAGCGTGATCACGCTGGTCTTGACCTCGTGACCGGCCGCCGTCGCCTCGGCCTCCGAGAGGCCGACACCGGCCACCTGCGGATCGGTGAACACGGCCCAGGGCATGGCGGCGTTGTCATAGATCATCGGATCAAGCCCCAGCGCGTTGTTCACGGCCACCTTGGCACCATAGGCCGCCATATAGACGAACCGGTCGCGGTCGGTGACATCGCCCGCCGCCCAGATACCGGGCCGGGTGGTGGCCATGTCGGGGCCAACGATGACCGAGCCGCGCGCGTCCGTATCGATATCCAGATCGGCCAGCCCGAGCCCGTCGGAATTGGCCACGCGCCCCGTGGTCACGACCAGCCGTTCGGCGGTCAGCAGCTCGGTCTTGCCGCCGCGCGCGATCGTCAGGGTGACGCCGCCCTCGCCCTCTGCCACCGACCCGTAGGTCAGGCCGGTCTCGACCGCGATGCCCTCCGCCCTGAGCGCCGCCGTCAGCGCCTCGGCCACCTCCGGCTCGGCACCGGGCAAAAGGCGCGAGCGGGTAACCAGCGTGACAGCCACCCCCAGTCGCGCCGCCATCTGCGCCAGTTCGCAGCCGATATAGCCGCCGCCCAGAACCAGGATGCTTTCAGGCCGGGCGGGCAGGGTCAGAAGGCCGGTGGAATCCAGCACGTCCACCCCGGCGATGCCCTCGATTTCGGGCATATGCGGGCGCGAGCCGGTGGCGATCAGGATGCGCGGGGCGCACAGAATCTGCCCGCCGACCGCAACGCCGCCCTCGACCAGCCGCGCGGGGCCGTCCTCGATATAGGTGACATTCTCATAGGCCGGCAGCAGGTCGATATATTTCTTCTGCCGCATCTCGCCCACCAGATCGGTCGTGCCCTGCACAACCGCGCCCCAATCCACCGCGTGGGTGCAGGGCCCTATGCCGGGAAACCTTGCGGCGGAGGCACCGCCATGCGCGGCCTCGGCGGCGCGGATCATCGCCTTGGACGGCACACAGCCGACATTGACGCAGGTGCCGCCGATGGTGCCGTGGCCAACCAGCGCCACGCGCTTTCCGGCCTCGGCGGCGGTGATCGAGGCCGAAAACCCGGCCGAGCCCGCGCCCACGACGATCAGGTCATAGCCGCCGTTTTCCGGGGTGTCAGAGCGGTCTTTCATGGGTCTGTCTTTCTCTAGGGGTGCATCAATTCGGGTCAATTTCCACCGGTGCCGGCCGGGAGGGGCCAGCCCGCCGCAGCCACAGCGCATAGCCCGCCACCGCCAGCGCGGCGGCGACGGAAATGCGCAGGGCAAAGCGGAACTCAAGCCAGAAGAGCAGCGCCGAGAGCGCCACGACCAGGCCGACGATCAGGTTCCTCGGGCATCGCCCCGGCTGTCCGGCCTGTAGCCACATCGCATGCGCCACCACGCCCAGCGAGGCAAAGAGCATCGGAAAGAGCGCGTAATCGAGCCAGCCCACAAGGGCCGACAGCCCGGCACCGGCCACGACCACGACCAGCAGCGGCGTGAAACAGCAGATCGCGGCGATGACACTTCCGATCAACCCGCGTCTGAGAAGTTTGTCTTCACTCATGTCTTGTCTACTTTTCCTTATTGCCCGCCGTCAAAGCCAGCGGTCGTCCGATGTCGCGTGAGTGCCGTCACGATCCGCTTTCGGTCACGACCGAGGCCGGATACCCGTAACCCCGCACCGCCTCGGCGATCATCTCGGGCGTGGCGATCTCGTCGTCATAGGTGACCACGAATGTGCCTTCCGACCAGCTTTCTCCCTCGGTGAAACCCTCGATATCGACAGACGGAACCTCACGCATGGCCGCGCTGGCGATATAGACGCAGGAGGGGCAGCTCAGTTCGCTGACGGCGACCCTGGTGGTTTGTTCGGCCGAGGATACCGCAGAGGCCCATAACCCGATCGCGATCGCCGCAGCCGTGACAAGATGCTTCATTTTGATCTCCGTTCCGTTCAGAATCTCAGGAAATAGGGGGCGACATAGGGAAAGACGATCGCCACCGCCGTAACGACGGCCGCAAGCCACAGCGACGCTTTCATGATCCGCCGGTTCACGGGCCGGGCACAGACCGTGCCGTCGCGGCACTCACCCGTTTCGGCGCGGTGAACCTTCCAGAACCCCCAGGCGATGAAGCCAGCGGCCAGGCTGAACGTATACCACTTATAGGCATAAAGCGCCGTCAGCTGCGCGATCCAGACACCGCCCACGCCCAGGCTCACCAGCACCAGTGGCAGGATGCAGCACGAGGTCATCGCCAGCGCGCCAAAGAGGCTGCCGGCGGTGGCCACGCGGCTGCCGGGATCCGACCTGCCGTCGGGCTCCGCCGTCATTGCTTGCTCCGAAATCGTCATGAGCGAACGCCCTCTTGCTTTCGATTCGAGTACTATTTACGGTCTGTACCAACTACAGACGCAAGAGGTATCCTCATGGCGACCATCACGAAACCGGGAGGCAACCTGATGCGCGCCGGGCTGGCCGGGGCCACCGGCTGCAACCTGGAAACCATCCGCTATTATGAAAATATCGGCGTGATGCCCGACCCGCCGCGCACCGGCAAAGGGTTCCGCGTCTATGACCAGACCCATGTGGCCCGGCTGCGCTTTGTCATGCGGATGCGCGAGTTGGGGTTCACGCTGGAGGAGGTTCGGGAATTTCTGGCGCTGACCGATGGTGGGTCGCAGACCTGCGCCGAAGTGCGGGCGCTGACCGAGGCCCATCTTGCCAGTGTGCGGGTCAAGATTGCCGATCTGCAGCGGATAGAGACCGTGCTCGCCGAAACCGCCGCTCAATGCTCAGGCAAAGATGTCCCGGATTGCCCCGTTCTGGACGCGTTGAGCGTCTGACTCCAACGCATCCTGGCCTCCATCGGCTTGTCGCTTCGACCTGCGCGCCGGGGGCCGTATTCTCCGAGATACCACCCTTGATCGAAGGAAGTCGCCGCACCCTCACGGGGGGGGGCTCCTTTCGCAGGATGAGCATGTTACTGTCGGGCCCATGCGCTTCGCGTCGAAAGCTTGCCCGCCTTCTGCTCCTGGCCCGGAGCCGAAACAGGATTGCCCAGGACGTTGTTGCCAATAGCGAATATCAGCGACCTGTAGCGCCATTTCATCAGCCACGCCATCGCCGCCACCCCGACCGACAAAACGACGGGCAACAGTGCCCGAAGTGACTCGTACAGCAAGGTGCCACGGCCTTCCATCGGCACAGGCATACTTGCCGGCAACTGTTCTGCGGGCGCGTAGAGCTCCGGAAGCAACTGGATGTCCGAGCCGTTCATGACGCAACCCTCCTAAACCCGTTCATGCGATGTAGCAGGAACCCGACCAGCGCGATCGCCAGAACCGGAAAGACCCAGCCGATCCCGCTCAGATAGACCGTGACGCCCAATGGCAGGAAAACTGCCAGCGCCGGAATGCAGGCCAGGCCTGGCCCCACAATCTGATAATCAGCAAATCGACCATAGCTCGGGTTCCGTCTCCTGCGTCGCGTATGATCTCCAGATTCGCGTCGTCGGCGATGCGAAAGTCCCGGTTCGGTAATATGCCATCGGCATTCACAAGGTATTTTGAAACGAGATACCCAAGGCCGGTTCCTGCGGCCAGAGGATGGGTTGGGTCGTCAAATCCAACCTGCCAGCCCGGTGCTGCGGACGCGCCCCGCCACCCAGCTCATCGTCGCGTCTCGCGACTTCGATCGCGCTGATCCGGCAAGGCACACCGGGGCGGTCGTGAACCGGTTGATCGCGGGACTGCCGGACAGCGTCTCGATAGAAACGGGAGGGCCGTCAATCCCCGTCAGGTTGACCGATGGAAGCGGCGCGCCGATCTCAAGCTCGACGGTTTCCACGGGTGCCGGCGTTTCCCGGGACGCGAACTGTTCCCGACCGTTGTTGACGTAAGCCCTGACATAGCGATCGATGGCCGCGGTGGTGACCTCGTCGAGATTCATCATCCCGCCCCATGACATGATTGAAATTTGGCTGTCGGCCCCGGGGCGCGGCGACATGCGCACTGCATTGGATATTGAGCCGCGATGTCACGCAACTGCCTCACCGATGCCGCGCCGAGTTCTGGATCGTATAATATCCAGATATCGCCATGCTCGATATCGTGGCCCGCAGACTCGTCGGCGATTGGCGGGCCGAAAACACCCCACGGTCGTGATGAGCCGAAATGCCCGCCTGACGTGGGCGGGTTCGAAGTGTATCCGCCCGGCACCCCCTTCGGGATGTGGCTCTGGCCAACGATCGGGAACTCTTCGATCAGCAGATCAGCCGCCGCTGTCAGGGTGCCGCTTTTGCCCTCGCCGCCACCAGCGCCGAGGGCACACCCGCCCCCCCCCCACGCGTGTTTCTCTGAAACGCGGTCCATCAGGGCGGCGGCCACCCACCGCCAGAGCGCGGCCATCGCGACGAGATGAGCCACCGTCACGCGGCCCCTCTATGGGGAACGTTCGGGGGGGGGGACGACCCGCATTGCGCATGCTCCTTGAGAATGACGAAAGGGCCCCGCGAAGGCGACCCTCTCACTGCAGGTTTGCATTGTCGTCTTGGCCGGATCAGCGTCCTGCATGACAGTCAGACCCGTCGCTTCGGCCTTCTGAGCGAGGTTGCCGCAGGGGGGAGAGCAGCCTTTTTACGCTTTACCTGGCATCGCAGGGCGCGCTAGGCCTGCCGCACAATAGGAAAGGGCAAGGCCATGGCGCAGAAAAAACCCACCTGGGTGATCGACAAGGAGCGCGCGAAAAAGGCTTCGGCGGCGGAAACCGTCTGGCTTTTCGGCCTGCACGCCGTGCGCGACGCGCTGTTGAACCCGGCCCGGATCAAACTGCGGCTGGTGGTGACCAAGAATGCCGCCGACCGGCTGTCTGACGCCATCGCCGACGCAAGGGTCGAGGCCGAGCTGGCCGATCCACGCAAGTTTCCCGCCCCGCTCGACCCCGGATCGGTGCATCAGGGAGCGGCCCTTGAGGTCAAACCGCTGGATTGGGGGCCGCTTGGTGATCTTTGCGAGCCGGGGCAGGGCTCGCCCCGGCTGTTGCTGTTGGACCGGGTCACCGATCCGCATAACGTGGGCGCGATTCTGCGCTCGGCGGAAGTGTTCGGCGCGCGCGCGGTTATCGCGCCGCACCGTCATGCGGCACCCGAAACCGGGGCGCTGGCCAAAACCGCCTCGGGGGCGCTGGAACGCCAGCCCTATCTGCGGGTCAAGAATCTGGGCGATGCGATGCTTGCCCTGCGCGATATGGGCTATACGATCCTGGGGCTTGATGGCGAAGGCGAGGAGACGATCGACAGCCTGGCCGCTGACCTCAAGGACCGCCCCGTGGCACTGGTTCTGGGCGCGGAAGGCCCCGGATTGCGCCAGCGCAGCCGCGATTTGTGCCATCATCTTGTGCGCATTCCCTATGCCGGTGATTTTGGCTCGCTTAATGTCTCGAATGCAGCCGCGGTGTCCCTATATGCAATGACACGCATCTGAGGGACTGCCATGACCACCAAGATTGCAACCTGCTGCTATTGCGGCAGCCAGACCATGCTGAAACTCACCGCGCGGGGCGGGCATGAGCTGGCCTGTGGGCGATGCGGTGCGCCTTTGCACGAGATGAAGGCCCTGCGCGTGCGAAAGGAACCGGATCACAAGGTCAAACACAGCCGTCCCTCGCCCGGGCGGCGGTCACGCTCGGGTGATGACGATGACCGGCAGCGCAAAAAGAAGCGCCGCAAGCCGGCCTGGTCGCGGGCGCTGGAGGAAGCATTCGATTTCGTCGAGGATATCTTCGACTGAGCGCCGCGCGGCCCTGACGAATGATCACAGCTGCGTCAGGTGGGCTTTCAAACCGGCCCCGTCATGGCAAGCTGGCGGCAGACCCACCGCTGAAAGGATCCGTGCCATGTTGTCGCGTCGTGCCGCCCTCAGATTAATGGCCGCCACGCCAGCGCTGGCCGCATTGCCGGCGTTTTCGCAAACCGCGCCGGTTTTTTCGGAGAATGCGGTCGCCCTGCGCGGGGCTGATCCGGTCGCCTATTTCACCGAGGGCACCAACCGCGTCGGCAGCCCGGATCTGGCGGCGATGTGGAACGGCGCAACCTGGCATTTCACGACTGCCGCCAACCGCGATGCCTTTGCCGCCGCGCCTGAGGCCTACGCCCCGCAATATGGCGGCTATTGCGCTTTTGCGATGTCGCGCGGCTATATCGCGCCCTCGGTGCCCGAGGCCTGGACCATTTTCGAGAACCGGCTTTACCTGAATTTCTCGCTCTCGGTGCGCACACAATGGGCCCGCGATATTCCCGGAAACATCGCGCGCGCAAATCAATACTGGCCGGGCATTTTGGACTGAGCGCCGGACAATCACAAATTTGTGTAGATCCTTTAAAACCTAACATGAGTTGCCTATTTATCACGTATGGCGGCCAGTTCGGAACACTGGTTTTGCCCATCACTGTCCCTCGTTCCGTACTCGCGCCTGCCCGTGCTAGACATGTGGCAGGCGCTTTTTTATGAGACAAGGCAAGGGAATGACAGAAAACCCATCGGATACGTTGCTTCGAAAAATCCTGACCGAAAGCCGCAGTTTCGCCTGTGTCGGTGTGTCGCCCAACCCGGTGCGCCCGTCGCATTACGTGGCGCGGTATCTGTCGCTGAGGGGCTATCGCATCCTGCCGGTCAATCCCGGCCAAGTCGGGCGCGAAATGTTCGGCGGTCAGACGGTGGCCCGCCTGTCCGATATCACCGCGCCGGTGGATGTGGTCGATATCTTTCGCCGCTCCGAGGCGGTGCCTGCCATCGTCGATGAGGCGCTGGCGCATCTGCCCGGCCTGAAAACCATCTGGATGCAGGTTGGCGTCACCCACCCCGAGGCTGCGGCCAAGGCCGAGGCGGCGGGGCTCCAGGTGATCCAGAACCGCTGCCCCAAGATCGAATATCAGCGACTGTTCGGTGAACTCAGGATGGGCGGGTTCAATACCGGCATCATCAGCTCGAAATTATAGATGCCGCCCTTGGATGCTCAGACGCGCCCGGCCTTTTCTTCGATGCCCGAGATGCCGTCTCGCCGGTCCAGTTCGGCCATTACATCGGCCAGCGCCACGTCGCGCGCCGCCAGCATCACCACCAGATGATAGAGCACATCGGCGGCCTCGCGGGTCAGGGCCGCGCGGTCGCCTTTTACCGCTTCGATAATGGCCTCAACCGCCTCTTCGCCGAATTTTTCGGCGCATTTTTCGGGACCCTGGGACAGCAGTTTGGCGGTCCATGAGCTGTCCGGGTCGGCCCCCTTGCGGGCCTCGATCGTGGCGGCGAGGCGTTCGAGCGTGGTCATGTCATCCTCATCGGTATGCCGGCAGCGGCCATATGGGCCTTGGCTTCGGCGATGGTGAAATCCCCGAAATGAAAGATCGAAGCCGCCAGCACGGCGCTGGCCCCGCCCTTGGTCACGCCCTCGACCAGATGGTCCAGCGTGCCGACGCCTCCGCTCGCGATGACGGGCACCGGCACCGCGTCGGAAATGGCGCGCGTCAGCTGCAGGTTGAACCCCGCCCGCGTGCCGTCGCGATCCATCGAGGTCAGCAGGATCTCGCCCGCGCCCTTTGCCACGACAATGCGGGCAAATTCGACCGCGTCAATGCCCGTGGGTTTGCGGCCGCCATGGGTGAATATTTCCCATTTTCCGGGGGAAACGGTCTTGGCGTCGATGGCGACCACGATGCATTGGCTGCCAAACTTGTCGGCAGAGCGTGCGATCACGTCCGGATCGGCCACGGCGGCGGAATTGAAGCTGACCTTATCGGCCCCCGCCAGCAGCAGGTTGCGCACATCCTCGACGCTGCGCACGCCGCCGCCGATTGTCAGCGGCATGAAACATTGCTCGGCCGTGCGCGTGGCCAGGTCATACATCGTGCCCCGGTTTTCGTGGGTGGCCTTGATGTCGAGAAAACACAGCTCGTCGGCCCCCGCGGCATCATAGGCGCGCGCCGAGGCGACGGGGTCGCCGGCATCGACCAGATCGACGAAATTCACGCCTTTGACAACGCGCCCATCGGCGACATCGAGGCAGGGAATGATGCGGGTTTTCAGCATGTGTCGGGCGCGTTCCATAAGGTCAGCCATCTCATACGAAGGCGTGCCGCGAAATGCAAATATCACCTCCGCGGCGGGCCCAACCCGCAGGCGGGGTCTTACCCTTGGCGCGTCAGGATCAGGCCAGCGCCCGCAGAGCAGTGCCCAGATCGAGCGCCCCATCATAAAGCGCCCGCCCCGAGATCGCCCCGGCAATCACACCGGTATCGCGCAGCGCCTCCAGATCGGTCAGCGACGAAACCCCGCCCGACGCAATCACGGGGATATCGACGGCCCGGGCAAGATCTGCCGTCGCCTCAACATTGGGCCCCTGCATGGCTCCGTCGCGATTGATGTCGGTATAGATGATCGCGGCCACACCGGCATCCTCAAAGCTGCGCGCCAGATCGGTGACCATGATATCGGTTTCCTCGGCCCAACCGCGGGTGGCGACGCGGCCCTCGCGGGCATCGAGGCCGACCGCGACCCGGCCGGGAAATTCACGGGCTGCCCGGCGCACCAGATCGGGCTCCTCCACCGCGACCGTGCCCAGAATCACCCGGGCGATGCCGCGCTCGACCCAATGGGCAATCGTTGCCATATCCCGGATACCGCCGCCCAATTGCGCTGGCACCGTTGTGGCGGCCAGAATTGCCTCCACCGCTGCGCCATTCACGGGCGTGCCGGCAAAGGCCCCGTTCAGATCAACCAGGTGCAGCCAGCTGCATCCGGCGTCTTGGAACGCGCGCGCCTGAGCGGCGGGGCTGTCGGAAAAGACGGTGGATTTTTCCATGTCACCGCGCAATAGGCGCACGGCCTGGCCGTCTTTCAGGTCAATCGCGGGATAGAGGATCATGGGGCAGGGCCTTTCGCGGATCGCATGTTCGCGCCCTTTTGCCGAAACCCGCCGCTCTTGCCAAGGCAACCCTACGTCACTCTTGCCAGATTGGGCTGCGGGCGTGCAGCATTGCCGCAGAATTCAGGGAGGATATGGTATGAAGAGATGGATTTTGGCCGTGCTGACGGTCATCGCTTCGGCGGGGCTCGCGCTTGCCGATCCGCTGGAGGGCACGTGGCGCACGGCAGCCGATGACAATGGCAATAGCGGGCTGATCGAGGTGGTGCCCTGCGACGACGCCCTTTGTGGCACGTTGACAACCGCCTTCGATTCCAGTGGTGCGGAGATGCAATCGCCCAATATCGGGCGTCTGATAATCTGGGATACGCAGCCCCGGGGCGGCGGTGAATATCGTGGTCGGCTCTACTCACCCGATCGCGATCGCACCTATAATTCGCGCCTGATGCTGTCGGGCGACACCCTGACGGTTTCCGGCTGTGTTCTGGGTATCTGCCGGCAAGGCGGCATCTGGACCCGGCAATAACGGCCCCGCTTCATCTTGGCGAAAATACCTCGGGGAGCGCGAGGGGCAGCGCCCCTCGCATCGGTCGGCGCGGTGAAACCGCGTCGAAACCACTTCGCAACACCATTTTCGGTAAGACCGGGTGCGCTCAACGCTGCGCCATGTCTCAGAAATGCCAAGAGCCGTTTCAGGGTCGCCAGCCCAGAAAATTCGAAATCAACCGCAATCCCGCGCGCTGGCTCTTTTCCGGGTGAAACTGCATGCCCACCACAGTGTCGCGCGCCACTATCGCGGTGATGGGGCCACCGTAATCGGCATGCGCCAGCAGATCGGCCGGATCGGCAACCTGCATGGCATAGGAATGCACGAAATAGGCATGCTCTCCGGTCACAACACCTTCCAGAACCGCATGGTCCCTGTCGATCACCAGGTCGTTCCAACCCATATGCGGCACTTTCAGAGATGCATCGGTCGGCGCGATCTTCACGACCTCGCCCGGCACCCAGCCGAACCCTTCCACATCCTCATATTCCCGCCCCCAACTGGTCAGCATCTGCATGCCGACACAGATGCCCAGAAACGGAACTGCGCGGATCTCGACGGCCTCGACAATGGCCTCTTCCAGCCCGGGTATCGCCTGCAATCCCCGCCGGCAGGCGGGAAAAGCACCATCGCCCGGCAGAACGATCCGGTCGGCGCGCGCCACCTTATCAGGGTCGGAACTGACCACCACAGGCCCGTGCCCCCCCTCGGCGGCCATGCGCTGAAACGCCTTTTCCGCCGAGTGCAGATTGCCGCTGTCGTAATCGACCAGAACCGTGGTCATGGCCTAGAGGCTTCCCTTGGTCGACGGAATCGCGTCGCCCTTGCGCGGATCGGCCTCGACCGCCATGCGCAGCGCGCGCGCCACGGCCTTGAACGCGGCCTCTGCGATATGGTGGCTATTGATTCCATGCACCTGATCGACATGCAGCGTGATGCCGCCATGCGTGCTGAAGGCCTGAAAGAATTCGCGCACCAGCTCGGTGTCGAAACCGCCGATCTTGGGCGTTGGCAGCGCCACATTCCATACCAGATAGGGCCGCCCCGACAGGTCCAGCGCGGCGCGGATCTGGGCATCATCCATCGGCAGGTGGCATTCGCCATAACGCCGGATGCCGCGCTTGTCGCCAAGGGCCGCGCTCAATGCCTGGCCCAGGGCAATGCCGACATCCTCGACCGTGTGGTGATCGTCGATATGCAGATCGCCGGCGCAGCGCACCACCATGTCGATCAGTGAATGGCGCGACAGCTGATCCAGCATGTGATCGAAAAACCCGACCCCGGTCTGGTTGTCATAGCGTCCGGTTCCATCCAGCGTGATCTCGACGCTGATATCGGTCTCGGCGGTCTTGCGTGTCATGGTGGCGCTGCGCATGGAGGGCTCCGCTCAATTGGCTCGCTTGCCTTATAGGGGCCGGGCGGGCAGGGGAAAAGGTGCCATTGCATATGAGCGCCCCAAGGCGCTTGGGTCTGGCAGACCGGCCACAACAAAAAAAGCCGCCCCCGGGGCGACTTCTTTTTTCGGTCTCTGGCAAGACCGTTTAATTTGGAGCGGGCGATGAGATTCGAACTCACGACCCTAACCTTGGCAAGGTTATGCTCTACCCCTGAGCTACGCCCGCATCCTTGGCGCGGTATTTAGTCAGGGGCGCGGGGGGCCGCAAGGGGAAATTTGCACGGGCACCGGTTTTTCTGGATTTCCGCGTGGATGCGCGGGAAACTGCGGGCTCTGGCTTTTGGCGCGGCGAAGATGGGGGACGGGCATTGCAGATCGTGGTGATGGGGGCAGGGGCCATTGGTGGCTATTTCGGGGCCCGTCTGGCGGCGGCCGGGCACAAGGTCGCGCTGGTCGCGCGGGGGCCGCATCTGGCGGCGTTGCGGGAAAACGGGCTGATCCTGCACAGCCCGAAAGGCGATCTCTATCTGCCCGATATTCACGCGGTCGGCGATATTTCCGAGACCAGCCCGGCCGATATTATCCTCTTCATGGTGAAAAACTACGATGTCGAAGGCGCGGCGCGGTCGGTCGCCCGGGCATTGCGGCCCGAGACCATGGTCATCACCTGCCAGAACGGGGTTTCCGCGCCCGAGCGTCTGGCCGCCATCATCGGTGCGGCGCATGTCGTGCCGGGGGTGGCGCGGTTTCCGGGTGACATCGCCAGCCCCGGCGTCATCCAGCACACCGCCCCGTTCGACATGCTCAGCTTCGGCGAATGGGGCGGCGGCCAATCGGCCCGCTGCGATGCGTTTGCGGCGGCACTGGAGGCCGCCGGGTGCGTTGCACAACAGCCCGCCAATATCCGGCATGATCTCTGGGCCAAGTTCGTGATGCAGGCCAGTTTCGCCTCGATCACCGCGCTGACCCGGCTGGATATCGGCCCGCTCAGGTCCTGCCCTGACACCGTTACTCTATTTCACGACGCCATGGCCGAGACCGAGGCCGTGGGCCGCGCGGTGATGCCGGATCTGCCCGAAGGTCTGGCTGAGGCCGCCTGGAACCTCCTGCAAAACCGGCTGCCCGATCACACCCATGCCTCGATGCTCGATGATCTCCTGCGCGGCAAGCCGATTGAAAACACCTGGCTCTCGGGCGATGTGGCGCGGCTTGGGGCCGAGCACGGGGTGGCCACGCCCATCCATTCCGCCTTTGCCCGCGCGCTGGCCCCGTTCGAGGCCGGCACCCTGGCCTGAGCCGGGCACCGGGCACTCACGCAAATCGCCGTTCCCCCGCCCCTTGGGATCAGAACAGGGCGTAGCCGATATTGGCAACCGCCGTGGCGGCGATCATGGCGAAGGTCAGATACATGCCAAGCTTGCGAAACGGCACCACCTGCGGCGTGGAGCCAAACCCATAGGCATGGGCGATCCGCCCCGCCAGCAGCGTCGCGCCAAAGAGATGCACCAGCCAGAACGACATCCCCTGCATCTCGGCCAGCGCCAGCAACACGATGCCAAGAGGCCCGTATTCGGCGCAATTGGCCTGGGTGCGCATGCGTTTGCGGACCAGCTTGTCATCGCCATCCCCGACCGAGACCTTCCGGCTGCGCCGGGCAAGGACCACATTATAGCTGAGCGCCAGGTAAAGCAGGGCGACAAGCCCGGCATAAAGGGCGGTGATCATGGGGCTATCGCCTTTCGGTCAGAAGCTTTGCACGGATTGCGGCGGCAGGGTGAAATCCTCGCTATGCACAACGATATCGCGGGGACCGGCGATGATGATACCATAGGCCGCCGGCTCATCGACCGACAGGCTGTGATCGGGTTGCCCCAGGCACATCGGCATCTGGTGGCAGGTGCCTTTGAAGATCGCCACCGGCACCCGCCCCATCGAGGCGCTGATGGTGCGGTGGACATGGCCCGCGAACACATGGCGCAATGCGGGGTGGTCGTGCATCGCGGCGCGGATCTCGGCCTGGTTCGACAGCCCGATCTCATCCATGCCGGTAAACCCGGTGTCCACCGGCGGGTGATGCATGAAGACAATCGCGCCATGGTCGGGCGCGGTATCGAGCGCCGCCTGCAACCACCCCATCCGGGCCGGGCAGAGGCGGCCGGAATGCGCGATCTCGGCATGTTCATCGACGGTATCGAGGCAGATCAGCCGGATATCAGGCAGGTCGATGATGTTCTGGACATGGCCATCGGCATCGGTGGGGGCCTCGGGAAAAGCCGTGCGGAACACATCCCGCCGGTCATGATTGCCGATCATCAGCGTCACGGGCCAGGGCAGATCGGTCAAGAGCGCCGCCAGCCGGTCATATTGCGCCGCCTGCCCATGATGCGTCAGATCGCCCATCAGGATCAGGCGATCGGCATCCGCGTGATGGCGGGCGGCATGGGCCAGACCCTGGGCCAGCCGCGCGCCGGGATCGAGGCCGATGATGGTCTCGGGCGGAACGGTCAGATGCAGGTCGGTCATGACGAGGATCTTGGACATGGGGAAAGGCCTCGCCTCTGGCACCGGAATCAAACGATACCAAGCCCCGAATCGTGGTGCCGGTCAATGCCGGGATGACACGTCCCCGCGCCGTATTGCCCCGCCCCCCCAATGCCGCCCCGGTTCAGGTGGTTATTCCAGCTCCACCAGCAGATCCTTGGCATCGATCTGGCCGCCGGGGCTGACATGGATGGCCGCCACCACCGCGTCGCGATCGGCGTGGATGCCGGTCTCCATCTTCATCGCCTCGATGGTCAGCAGCAGATCGCCGGTCTTGATGGCTTGCCCGGCCTTCACCGCGACCGTGGCCACAACGCCCGGCATCGGCGCACCGATATGGTTGGCATTGCCCAGCTCGGCCTTGGGGCGCTTGGCGGTGGCGCTCTTGATCTTGCGGTTGGGCACACGGATGACGCGGGGCTGGCCGTTCAGCTCAAAGAACACCTTGGCCTCGCCATCCTCGTTGGTTTCGCCCACGGCCTGCAACTGGATCACCAGCGTCTTGCCGGGGTCGATCTCGGCCTCGATCTCTTCGCCCGGTTCCATGCCGTAAAAGAAGGTCTTGGTGGGCAGGGTGCGCACGGGGCCATATTCGGCATGGCGCGCCATGTAGTCGGTATAGACCTTGGGATACATCAGATATCCGTTCAGATCCTCGTTATCGACGGCATCGCCGACGATGGCCTCCACCTCGGCCCGCGTGGCCTCCAGATCGACGGCGGGCAGGTGTTTGCCGGGGCGTTCGGTGTTGGCTTTCTCATCCTTCAGCGCCTTTTTCAGGATCACGTCGGGAAAGCCGCCCGGCGGCTGGCCCAGATTGCCGCGCATCATGTCGATGACACTGTCGGGAAAGGCGACATCCGTTTCGGGATCTTCCACATCGGCGCGGGTCAAGCCCTGCGCCACCATCATCAGCGCCATGTCGCCCACCACTTTCGACGAGGGCGTGACCTTGACGATATCGCCGAACATGGCGTTCACGTCCGCATACATCTGCGCCACCTCGTGCCAGCGCTCCTCAAGCCCCAGGGATCGCGCCTGCGCCTTGAGATTGGTGAACTGACCGCCCGGCATTTCATGCAGGTAGACCTCTGAGGCCGGGGCCTGCAAGCCGCTCTCAAACGCCGCATACTGCCCGCGCACGGCCTCGAAATAATCGCTGATCTGGCGAATGGCGCGGATATCCAGCCCGGTATCGCGGTCGGTATGTTTCAGCGCCTCGACAACCGAGCCGAGCGTCGCCTGGCTGGTATTTCCGCTAAAGCTGTCCATCGCGCAATCGACGGCATCGACCCCGGCCTCGGAGGCGGCGAGGATCGTGGCGCAGGCGATGCCCGCCGTGTCATGGGTGTGGAAATGAATGGGCAGACCGACCTCTTCCTTCAGCGCCTTGATCAACACGCGCGCGGCGGCGGGTTTCAAGAGCCCCGCCATGTCTTTCAGCCCCAGAACATGCGCGCCGGCGGCCTTCAGGTCCTGGCCCATCGCGACATAGTAATTCAGGTCATACTTCGCGCGGTCGGGGTTCAGGATATCGCCGGTGTAGCAGATCGTGCCCTCGCAGATCTTGCCCGAGGCCTGCACCGCATCCATCGCCACGCGCATGTTTTCAACCCAATTGAGGCTGTCAAAGACGCGAAACACATCAACGCCGGTTTCAGCGGCCTGGGCCACGAAGGATTCGACCACATTGTCGGGGTAATTGGTGTATCCCACGCCGTTCGAGGCACGCAGCAGCATCTGCGTCATCACATTGGGCAGCGCGGCCCGGATGTCGCGCAGCCGCTGCCACGGGCATTCCTGCAGGAACCGATAGGCCACGTCAAAAGTGGCCCCGCCCCAGCATTCGACGCTGAAGAGGCCGGGCAGATCGGCGGCATAGGCTGGCGCGGCCCGGATCATGTCGATCGACCGCATCCGGGTGGCCAAGAGGCTCTGATGCCCGTCGCGCATGGTGGTATCGGTGATCAAAAGCTGCTTTTGCGCCGCCATCCAGTCGGCCACCGCCTGCGGCCCCTTTTCCTCCAGCAGGTTGCGGGTGCCGGGGCGCGGGGTCTCGCCCAATGGTACCCGCGGCGGGCGGGCCGGTTTCAGATCCGGCTTTGGCGCGGCGCGGCCTTCGGTCTCGGGGTGTCCGTTCAGCGTGATGTCGGCGATATAGGTCAGGATCCGCGTTGCCCGGTCGCGTTTGGCGCGGAACTCGAAGAGCTCGGGCGTCTCGTCGATGAATTTCGTCGTGTATTGGTAATTGAGGAAGGTCGGGTGCTTCAGCAGGTTCTCGACAAAGGCGATGTTGGTGCTGACGCCCCGGATGCGGAACTCGCGCAGCGCCCGGTCGATACGTGCAATCGCGGCCTCGGGCGTCGGGGCCCAGGCGGTGACCTTTTCCAGCAGGCTGTCATAATAGCGCGTGATGACAGCGCCGGAATAGGCGGTGCCGCCATCCAGCCGGATGCCCATGCCGGTAGCCGCGCGATAGGCGGTGATGCGGCCGTAATCGGGGATGAAATTATTGGCCGGATCCTCGGTGGTGATCCGGCATTGCACCGCGTGGCCGTCCAGTTTCACGTCATATTGGCTGGCTACTCCGGTGGCTTCGACCAGGCTCTTGCCCTCGGCGATCAGGATCTGGGCGCGCACGATGTCGATGCCGGTCACCTCCTCGGTGACGGTGTGTTCCACCTGCACGCGCGGGTTGACCTCGATGAAGTAGAACTTGCCCGTCTCCATATCCATCAGGAACTCGACGGTGCCGGCGCATTCGTAATTCACATGCTCGCAGATCTTCTTGCCCAGGCGGCAGATCTCTTCGCGCTGGCTCTGGCTGAGATAGGGCGCAGGCGCGCGTTCCACGACTTTCTGGTTGCGCCGCTGAACCGAGCAATCGCGTTCATAGAGGTGATAGATCTGGCCGTGGCTGTCGCCCAGGATCTGCACCTCGACATGGCGCGCGCGGGTGATCATCTTTTCCAGATAGCCCTCGCCATTGCCAAAGGCGGCCTCGGCCTCGCGCCGGCCCTCGCGGACCTTTTCCTCAAGCTCATCGGGGCCAAGGATTGGCCGCATGCCGCGCCCGCCGCCGCCCCAGGAGGCTTTCAGCATCAGGGGATAGCCCACCGCTTCGGCCTCGGTCCGGATCGCCGCCATATCGTCGCCCAGAACCTCGGTGGCCGGGATCACCGGCACGCCCGCCTCGATCGCCACGCGCCGGGCGCTGGCCTTGTCGCCAAGCTGGCGCATCGTCTTTGCCTTGGGGCCGATAAAGGTGATGCCATTGGCCACGCAGGCATCGACGAAATCAGGGTTTTCCGACAGCAGGCCATAGCCTGGATGGATCGCATCGGCGCCGCTTTCCTTCGCGACGCGAATGATTTCCTCGATGCTGAGATAGGCCGCCACCGGCCCCAGATCCTCACCGATCTTATAGGCCTCGTCGGCCTTGAACCGGTGCAGGCTCAGCTTGTCCTCCTCGGCATAGATCGCGACGGTGCGCTTGCCCATTTCATTGGCCGCGCGCATCACGCGAATGGCAATCTCGCCGCGGTTGGCGATCAGGATTTTCTGAAATTCGGCCATGAACTTTTCCCCTCTGCTCCCCGGTTGGCCCGGAGGTTAGGTAATAATTGCTGCGCTGCCAATAGAGCGGCGGCAAGAATATTGCATCTGCGGCGTTAGCGGTAACATAGATGAAATCCCCCACCTGAGGCAACCGCGCCTCGCCGGCACATTAGCGATCCGTTGCAGGCCCCGTTTGCAGGAACCGACATAACGGGCCGGTTCCTCGACCAAACAGGCAGGCCCGCGTTTGGGGGGCGCGTAGCATGTCTTGCGCCATATTGGTAACCATTTATGACCAAATCGGGTCAATCTGTCCTGTTTTGAACCAACCGCCCCGGCAGATCGGCCAGGCTGCGTGCCCCGATCTGGCCCATGCAGGAGGCCATGTCGGCCACCAGCATATCGTGCAGATGCGCCGGCCCCGCGGCCCCGAGCGCGCCGAGCGCATAATGCCAGGCCCGCGCCATCATCACGAAATCGGCCCCCAGGGCCAGCGCCCGCATGATGTCGAGCCCGCCCTCGACGCCGCTGTCGAATATCACCGGCAGGCCGGTCGCGGCCCGGATCGCGGGCAGCACCTCGATTGCCGACAGGGAGGCATCAAACTGCCGCCCGGCATGGTTCGAGACCCAGATCGCGTCGACCCCCGCCGCCTCCAGACGGGGCAGATAGCGCGCATCCATCACGCCCTTGACGACGAGCCTGCCGGCCCAGTCGCGACGCAGTTCCTCCAGATAGGTCCAGTCGGGCACGCTGCGCAACAGATACCCGACATGCGCCGTTGAGGGCAGCGGCCCCGACGTCTCGGTATAGTTGTCGAGCATCCGCATCCGGGGCAGGCCTTTGCGCATCGTGGCAAAGGCCCAGGCCGGGCATCGGGCCACCTGCACCATCAGGCGCGGGGTCAGGCGTGGCGGCTGCACCAATCCGCCGCGTGTCTGACGTTCCCGGCGCGAGGCCACCGGCACATCGACGGTCAGCACAAGCGTCCCGAACCCGGCATCGCGCGCGCGCGCCAGCATATCGCTGCGAATGCCCGGATCGCGCGGCGGATAAAGCTGGAACCAGCCTTGGTCTTGCGCATAAGGGCCAATGGTTTCGGGGGTCTCGGTGGCAACCGTCGAGAGGCCATAAGGAATGCCCGCCGTAGCCGCATGGGCCGCCAGCAAACGCTCGGCCCCCGGCCAGATCAGCCCCGACATGCCGACCGGCGAAATGCCGAACGGTACCGGATGGTCGCGCCCCAACAGGGAACAGCTCAGATCGACTTCCCCCTCGCCCTCCAGCATCGCGGGATGAAACAACACCTCGTCCAGCTTGATGCGGTTGCGCCTGAGCGTGGCTTCGGTCCCGGTGCCGCTGTCTAAGAACTCCCAGACAAAATGCGGGATGCGCCGCCGGGCGCGGGATTTCAGGTCGGAAAGACCGGGGTAGCGGCTGTGCAAATCCATACCCGGCACCCAACCGCGCCGGGCCGCGCCTGTCCAGACCCATCTGTCGGCCATCGGTGTCAAGGCATCCGCCGGATGCCTGCGCCGTGGCGGCCCGTGTCAGGGTAAAAAGGGGGCGGAACAGAATGGGAACAAGGCTTTAATTCAGCATCGGCCTGCGCTACTGTCGCGCGCATGGATATATTCGACGATGAAACCGCCTTTTCCTCGGCCTCGCTGTCGGCCCGCGCCATGGCCGCGCGACCGCAGCCCTATCTCGACGGGTTGAACGATCCGCAGCGCGAAGCGGTCGAAACGCTCGATGGCCCGGTCCTGATGCTGGCGGGTGCCGGCACCGGCAAGACCCGCGCCCTGACCGCGCGTATTGCGCATCTGCTGTCCACCGGCACCGCGCGCCCGAACGAGATCCTGGCCGTCACCTTCACCAACAAGGCCGCGCGCGAGATGCGCAACCGGGTGGGCACGCTTCTGGGGCAGACGGTCGAGGGCATGCCCTGGCTTGGCACCTTTCACGCCATCTGCGTCAAGCTGTTGCGCCGCCATGCCGAACTGGCCGGGCTGAAATCGAACTTCACGATTCTCGATACCGATGATCAGGTGCGCCTGCTGAAGCAATTGATCATCGCCGAGGGCATCGACGAAAAACGCTGGCCCGCGCGGGCGCTGGCCCATGTCATCGACAAATGGAAAAACCGCGCCTGGACGCCGGAAAACGTGCCCGCCGCCGAATCGGGGGCTTTCAACGACAAGGGCGTCGACCTCTACGCCGCCTATCAACGCCGGTTGCGGGAGCTGAACGCCACCGATTTCGGCGACCTCTTGTTGCATGTCGTGACCATCTTTCAGGCCCATCCGGATGTGTTGCAGCAATACCAGACCTGGTTTCGCTACATCCTGGTCGACGAATATCAGGATACCAACGTGGCGCAATATCTGTGGCTGCGGCTGTTGGCGCAGGGCCATCAGAATATCTGCTGCGTCGGCGATGACGATCAGTCGATCTATGGCTGGCGCGGGGCCGAGGTGGGCAATATCCTGCGCTTTGACAAGGATTTTCCGGGTGCCAAGGTGATCCGGCTGGAACAGAATTACCGCTCGACCGAGCATATCCTGGCCGCCGCCGCGGGCGTGATCGCGGGCAATGAGGGGCGGCTCGGCAAGACCCTCTGGACCGAGGCCGAAGGCGGCGAAAAGCTGCGCCTTATCGGCCATTGGGATGGCGATGAGGAGGCCCGGTGGGTCGGCGATGAGATCGAGGCGATGCAGGGCGGCACCCGTGGCATGGCCCCGATCGACGCCGATGGCATGGCCATTCTGGTGCGCGCCAGCCACCAGATGCGCGCCTTTGAGGATCGGTTCCTGACCATCGGCCTGCCTTATCGTGTGATCGGCGGGCCCCGGTTTTACGAGCGGATGGAGATCCGCGATGCGATGGCCTATTTTCGCCTCGTGATCAGCCCCGAGGACGATCTGGCCTTTGAACGCATCGTCAACACGCCCAAACGCGGGCTTGGCGACAAGGCGCAGCAGAAAATCCGGGATGCGGCGCGGGCCAATGGTGTCTCCCTGATGGAAGGCGCGCGGGTTTTATTGGCCGCCTCGGGGCTGACCGGCAAGGGGGCTGTGGAACTGGCCCGGCTTCTGGACGGGCTGGATCGCTGGCGCGCGCAGATGCAGGGGCCGATGCGGCCCGCGAGCCCGGTGCCTGATTTGCTGGAAGAAGATGCGCCCGCGAGCGGGATCTCGCATGTCGAGCTGGCCGAGATCATCCTGGATGAAAGCGGCTACACCGAGATGTGGCAAAACGACAAGACGCCCGAGGCACCGGGGCGGCTGGAAAACCTCAAGGAACTGGTCAAGGCACTGGAAGGCTTCGAGAATCTGCAAGGATTTCTGGAGCATGTCAGTCTGATCATGGATAATGAGGCCGATGCCGATGAGCCGAAAGTGACGCTGATGACCCTGCATGCGGCCAAGGGGCTGGAATTTCCGGCCGTGTTCCTGCCGGGCTGGGAGGATGGTCTTTTCCCCAGCCAGCGGTCGATGGATGAGGAGGGGCTGAAGGGCTTGGAGGAAGAGCGCCGGCTCGCCTATGTCGGCATCACGCGGGCCGAGCGTGTCTGTACCATATCCTTCGCCGGCAATCGCCGTGTCTATGGGCAGTGGCAGAATCAACTGCCGTCGCGCTTTATCGATGAGCTGCCCGAGGCGCATGTCGAGGTGCTGACGCCGCCGGGGCTTTATGGTCATCAGGGCGGCGTGGCGCAGGGGGGCTTTGGCGGCTCGGGGATGCACGAAAAAGCCTCGCGGGCCGATGTCTACAACTCACCGGGCTGGAAACGGATGCAGGCCAATCAGGGCGGGCGCGGCATTGGCCAGCCGCGCGAGGCGCGCAATTTCGTGATCGATGCCGAGGCGGTGGCGGCGTTTGCCATCGGTGCGCGGGTGTTTCACAAGAAATTCGGCTATGGCCGCGTTGAAGGGGTCGAGGGCGACAAGCTGGAGATCGCCTTTGACAAGGCCGGGCTCAAACATGTGGTGGGCCGGTTTCTGGTCGCGGCCGATGAGGCGGGGGACGTGCCGTTTTGAGAGCTGCCTCTTCTTGTGAAAGGGCGCGCCGTCTTTCGGGCATTGTGCATGAGTATTTTTGACAAAGAAGAAGATCAGTCGCCCAGGAATATCGGGATCAGCGTGGCCACCAGCAGCACCGCCATGGTGATGTTGAAGGCCCTGAGACGCGCGCCGGTGCCAAGCAGGCGTTTCATCTGCACCCCGAGCCAGGCCCAGACCGTGATCGAGGGGAAATTCGTCGTCAGGAAGACCAGCGCCACCAGGCCCGCGCCGATCCAGCCGCTGCCCTGGGCCGCGTAATTGGTCTGGGCCGCGATGGCCATGTAGATGGCCTTTGGGTTAACCCACTGAAACGCCGCGGCCTGCAGGAAGGTCAGCGGCGTGCCTTTGGCGGTTGTCGCATCCGGCGGGGCGGCATTGGCGATTTTCCAGGCGAGCCAGAGCAGATAGGTGGCGGTCAACGCGGTCAATACAGTACGCGCCGTCGGGAAGGCCGCAAAAAGTTCCAGCAGGCCAAGCCCCATCAGGAACACCATGAACCCATGACCCAGGCTGATGCCGAACATATGCGGCAGGGTGCGGCGCATGCCGAAATTGGCCCCCGAAGCCATCAGCATCAGATTGTTCGGCCCCGGCGTGATCGACAGGGCAAAGGCAAAGCCGATCAGGCCAAGGAGAAGCTCTTGTGTCATGGCGCAACACTAGGGTCGTTAAGGCGCAATGAAATTGCAAACATGCAGAGAATGCGCGAGCATACGCAATATATGACCAGGATAGATCAAAAAGACCGGCAAATATTGCGTGTTCTTGCCTCCGATGGCCGGATCAGCAATCTCGACCTGGCGGAACAGGTGGCCCTGTCGCCCTCGGCCTGCCTGCGGCGAGTGCAGGCGCTGGAGGCGGCCGGCGTAATCGCGGGCTATCGTGCGGTTCTGGATCCCGTCAAACTGGGGGTGGGCTTTGTGGCTTATCTGAGCGTCGGGCTGAAAGAACACACGAAATCCGCGCAGGAGGCGTTCGAACGCGCCATGGCGCGCGCGCCCGAGGTGCGCGAATGCCACAATATCACCGGCAATGTCGAATATCTGCTGCGGGTCGAGGCCGCCGATCTGGCCTCATACAAGGCATTTCACACCGATATTCTGGGGGCTTTGCCGCAACTTGCGACGATATCGACCCATGTCGTCATGGCCTCGCCCAAGGATGAACGCGCCTGATCGAAAATGAAAAAGCGGCGATACCCAAGGGAGGAGGGGGTATCGCCGCCTTTTGCTCGTGCGCCTGACCGGGGGAGGACCGGACATTGGCGCCGAGGGTTGAAGCCGATCGCGATGCTCTGACCGCAATCCGCCCGCTATGAGGGCGCGGACATCCCCCAAGGGAGGAGGAAGAAGGGCGATGCCCGCGCTGTTTTGCGGACCCTCAAGGGAGGAGGGAGGGTCGCAAAAGCCGAGACCCATTGGAGGGCCCGGTGTCTTTGAGCGGCGGTGCCGGGAGGAGGTGGCACCGCCGCGCTGTCCGGCGGATCATCTGGGAGGATCAGATCCGGCGGAAAGGTTGTTTCAGGCGCTTATTGCGCGCGGCCATAGGCCGATTCGAGCGCGATGCTGCGGATCGTGCTGCGGTTGATGCCCAGATCGTTCAGATCGCGCGCCGACAGGCTGCTCAGCTCGTTATAGGTGCGGCGATACACGCTCCAGGCGCGGTACGCCTCGGATGCCTGCGTGAAAATTTCGCCCAGGCGGGCGGTGATGGAAAGGGCGGTCCCTTTGTTCTGAACTGCGTAGGCCATTGTCTTGTCCTTCTGGCGTCTCTGGCAGGGCGACGTCTGGTTGCGCTATCATTTCCGAGCGCGGTGCCGTCGGGCTGCTGTTTGTGTTCCTTGCGATCAAAAATAGGTCAATGCTGCGTACGCACAATCCCTGAGTTGTCATTTCTGCTATGCAGCATTTGCATAACGTGAACGTCAGCTGCCAGATCTTTGGGCAAATCGCCCATGGTGCCGGCAAAGGGGTGCAACGGGGGCGAAACTGTCCTATCTGGCGGGTAAGCGGATTACAGGCACAAGGACCGACCGACATGACACAGACGCGCGACACCATTCTTGCGGCGCTTTCGCGGTTGACCCTGCCCGATGGCGGCACTCTGGTCAGCCGGGATATGCTGCGTGCCCTCAGCGTGACCGATGGCAAGGTGGCTTTTGTGATCGAGGCCGCCTCGCCCGAAGAGGCCGGGCGCCTGGCACCGATCCGCGATGCGGCCGAGGCTTTGGTCAAGGGCCTGGAGGGGGTCAGCGGGGCCACCGTTGCATTGACCGCGCATGCCGCCAAAGCCGCGCCGCAGGCGGCACCGCCCAAGGGCGCGCCGCCGAACCTCAAGATCGGCGGCCATGCCAAGCCGCAACAGGGCTCGATGAAGCCAAACAGCGTGGCCCGCATCCTGGCCGTTGGCTCGGGCAAGGGTGGTGTTGGCAAATCTACTGTGTCCTCCAACCTGGCTGTGGCCCTGGCGCGGGCCGGGCGGCGTGTCGGGCTGCTGGATGCCGATATCTACGGGCCGTCGCAGCCGCGCATGATGGGCGTGTCGAAACGGCCCGCTTCGCCCGACGGCAAGACCATTCTGCCTTTGCACAACCACGGCGTCACCATGATGTCGCTTGGCCTGATGCTGCCCGAGGATCAGGCCGTGGTCTGGCGTGGTCCGATGCTGATGGGGGCGTTGCAGCAGATGATGACGCAGGTCGAATGGGGTGATCTGGATGTGCTGATCGTCGATCTGCCGCCGGGCACCGGGGATGTGGCGATGACGCTTTGCCAGAAATCCGAGGTGACGGGGGCGATCATCGTCTCGACGCCGCAGGATGTGGCGTTGCTGGATGCCAAAAAGGCGATCAACATGTTCCAGACGCTCAAGACACCGATCCTGGGCCTGATCGAAAACATGTCCGGGTTTGTCTGCCCCAATTGCGGGCATGAAGAGCATATCTTTGGCGAAGGCGGCGTGCGCACGGAAGCGGCGCGGCTGGATGTGCCGTTCCTGGGCGCGCTGCCGATTTCGCTGGAAACCCGGATCGCGGGCGATAGCGGCACGCCGGTGGCCGCGGGCGAGGGGGCGATGTCGGATGCCTATGCTGCCCTTGCCGCGCGCCTGGTCGCGGGCGGTCTGGCCTGAGACGCAACGCGATCGATGCGGATTCCCCCCCCCCGGTGTTGCCAGCACCGGGGGTTTTGCGTCGGTGACAAGAAAAATCGCCCCCCCTGTGGCGTGAAAATCACATCCATATCTTGTGGGGATATTCCCGCGCACCACAACTTGTGCGCTCTACCCGGTCAAATTTCCTCCAGAGTCCGGTTTTCAGAGGTGTTTTGGGCGAGCTATGGAAGAAATTCCCAAAAAAAGGGATTGCGTGGGAAATTCTTCCATGGCACAACAATGGCACAGCACGTGAGGCGCACCGGGACAGAGAAAAAACACTGACCGGAACGATAACAAAAGCAGGTTTCATACAGGCACTCATTACGCTGACGACGAGAGATCCGGCGCGCGGGCAGAGCAGACATCCCCCCCAGGTATGCGCGCCCGCCGGAAACCCCAGAAATGGGACGAGGGCGGCGGATTGAGCAGTGGCAGCTAGCTCGATCCGCCGTTGTCCATTTCAGGGACCCGAAACAAGGCAATAAAGGGGCCGGGGACAGTGGAGCGCAGGTTTCAGGGCGAAAGCCGGAACAAGGTAGACGGAAAGGGCCGGGTTTCGATCCCGGTCAAGTTTCGTCGCGTGCTTCAGAACTCCGACAGCCAATATGGCCCCGGCGGCGCGTCGCGTCTCTACATTGCCTATGGCGACCCCACCAAAAATTTTCTCGAATGTCTTTCGGGCGATGCCTATGACGAGATTGACGCGATGATCCAGGCCGAGGGGCGCGGCACCGCGCTGCGCACGCTGCTGGAAGACCTCTACTACTCCAAATGCGATGAAACCACGGTCGATGATACCGGCCGTCTGGTGCTGCCGCCTGCCGCGCGCGAAAAGATCAATCTGGGCCCCGAGGCGTTGTTTCAGGGTAAGGGCGACAAGTTCCATATCCTCAACGCCGATCAGGGTGCGGCGGCCGCGGAAAATATCGAGAAGCTGATGGCCGAGCTTGGCGGCGGGCGTGAATTCTTTGATCCGCTCAGCCTGGCAGGCAGGTCCGGCGGAGAGGGCGCGTGATGCCCGCGCCGGCGTCTGATACCCCGGCTGCCGCGCCACATATCCCTGTCCTTCTGGCCGCGATCCTCAGGGCGGTCTCGCCGGTGCATGGCGTCTGGCTGGATGGCACATTCGGTGCCGGCGGCTATGCGCGCGGATTGCTAGGGGCCGGGGCCGATGTCGTGATCGGGGTTGACCGCGACCCGTTGGCCTTTGAAATGGCGGCCCCCTGGGCCAGCGGCTATGGCGGGCGGCTGATCCTGGTGCCCGGCACATTTTCGCAGCTCGATACACTTGCCGCCGATGCGGGCCATGCGGCGCTTGACGGGGTGGTGCTGGATCTGGGCGTATCCTCGATGCAGCTTGACCAGGCCGGGCGCGGGTTTTCCTTCATGCGGGACGGGCCGCTCGACATGCGGATGGGTCAGGCGGGGCCGTCGGCAGAGGATCTGGTCAATGACGCGCCCGAGTCGGCGCTGGCCGATATTCTCTATCACTATGGCGAGGAACGCGCGGCGCGCCGGATCGCCAGATCCATTGTCGCGGAACGGGCCCAGGCCCGCATCGGTTCGACCGCGCAACTTGCCGCCATCATTGAAAAAAACCTGCCACGCGCCAAGCCGGGCCAGGCCCATGTCGCGACCCGCAGCTTTCAGGCCATCCGCATCGCGGTGAATGATGAATTCGGGCAATTGGCACAGGGTCTGAAGGCAGCCGAACGTGCCCTGAAACCGGGCGGGCAGCTGGCGGTTGTGACCTTTCATTCGCTGGAGGACCGGATCGCCAAGCGGTTCCTGCAGGATCGGGCCAGCTTTGGGGGCGGCGGATCACGTTATGCGCCCGAGGCCGCGGAACGCCAGCCCGCCTTTACCCTGACGCCACGCCGCGCGATTGCGCCCGACGCCGCCGAGATTGCCACCAATCCGCGCGCGCGCTCGGCCAAGCTGCGTGTGGCGCGCCGCACCCGGGCCCCCGCGGGTGATCCGCAAACCGATATTCTGGGCGTGCCCCCCCTGACGGAGATTTTGTGACCCATGCGTGGCCTTGTGACTTTTCTGTCCGCTTTCGTCGTTGTTGCCCTGGGCTACTGGGCCTATCACCAGAACATTCTGACCCAGCAATCCATCCGCGAGGTCGAACGGCTGCAGCGCGAAATCGGGCTTGAGGGGGAAAACCTGAGCGTGTTGCGCGCCGAATGGGCCTATCTGAACCGCCCCGATCGGCTGCGGGAACTGGTTGACCTGAATTTCGACCGGCTTGGCCTGTTGCCAATGTCGCCGGCCCAGTTCGCGGTGATGGATGAAATCGTCTGGCGCCCCGAAACCCAACCGCCAGAGGCGGTGCCGTTGCAGGCCGAAAACATCCTCTTCAGCGCATCGCAAACCGAGGAGCCGCTATGACACGCCGCATCGCTCTGCGCCCGCTGGCCCGCATCCTGGAGGCCCGCGCAAGCGGCGCAAACCCCGACGCGATCGAGCGCGAGAACCTGGCGCGGCGCCATGAACAGGCGCGCGACCGGATGCGCCAGCGCGCCGAAAGCCGTCTGTTGATGCTGGCGACCGCCTTTTTCGCGGCATTCCTGACCGTGGGCGTGAAAATGACCACGCTGGCAGGCTCGGAACCCGAAGAGCCGCATATCGCGCGCTCGGCGGCTTCCGTTCTTGGCACGCGCGCCGATATCGTCGATCGGCAGGGGCGGGTTCTGGCCACCAATCTGGTGACCAATTCGCTCTATGTGCAGCCCAATGACCTGATTGACCCGGTCACGGCAGCCGCAGGGCTGGCCGAGATCTTTCCCGATCTCGAAGAAGATTGGCTGTTGCGCCGCTTTACCTCGGGCTCAAGCTTTGCCTGGCTGCGCGGCTCGATCAGCCCCGAACAGCAGCAGCGCGTGCATGATCTGGGCGAGCCAGGGCTGCTGTTTGGCCCGCGCGATATGCGGCTTTACCCCAACGGGGCGCTGGCCGCGCATGTGCTTGGCGGCGCGCGCTTTGGCGAACAGGCGGTGAATTCGGCGGAAATCCTGGGCGTGGCCGGCATCGAGGCGCAGTTTGACGCCGAACTGCGCGATCCGGCCCGCAATGGCGAGCCTTTGCAGCTGTCGCTTGACCTGACCGTGCAGGCGGCGGTCGAGGAGGTGTTGGCAGGCGGCATGACCCTGATGAACGCCATCGGGGCGGCGGCCGTCTTGATGGATGTGGAGACCGGCGAAGTGATTTCGCTGGCCAGCCTGCCCGATTTCGACCCCAACGCGCGGCCCCGGCCCCTTCTGGTCGGCGATCAGGCCGATAGCCCGCTGTTCAACCGGGCGCTTCAAGGCGTCTATGAATTGGGCTCGGTTTTCAAGATCTTCACGGCGGCGCAGGCGCTGGAGCTGGATCTGGTCGAACCCGAAACCATGATCGACACCAGGGGGCCGCTGCGCATGGCCGGGTTCTCGATCGAGGATTTTTCCAATTACGGGCCCGAGAACTCGGTCACGGATGTGATCGTGCGGTCCTCCAATATCGGCACCGTGCGCCTGGCCGAGATGATCGGGACCGAGCGCCAGCAGGAATTTCTGCGGTCTCTGGGCCTGTTTGAGACCACCGGCATCGAAGTGGTCGAACAGCGCGCCGCCCGCCCGCTATACCCGTCGCGCTGGACCGATCTGTCGCGGGCGACCATCTCATATGGGCACGGCATTTCGGTCAGCCCGCTGCATCTGGCGGCGGCCTATGCGTCGCTTTTGAATGGCGGCACGCGCGTCCGGCCGACGATATTGCGCCGCGATACGCCGCAAGAGGGCGAACGGGTCGTGTCCGAAGAAGTGTCGGCCCTCGCGGCTGCGATGTTGCGCCAGGTCGTGACCGATGGCACCGCGTCCCTGGGCGAGGTCGAAGGCTACGAGGTGGGCGGCAAGACCGGATCGGCCGACAAACCCGACCCCGAGGGCGGCTATTACGAGGGCCGGCTCCTGTCGACCTTTGCTTCGGTCTTTCCGGCAAATGATCCGCAATATGTGCTGATCGTGACGCTGGACGAACCCAATATCGTCATGCTGGGCGAAGAACGCCGAACCGCGGGCTGGACCGCGGTTCCCGTGGCCGCCGAGATCATCCGCCGCGCGGCCCCCTTGTTGGGCCTGCGCCCGGAAAGCGTTGATCCCGAGCTTGCCTATCAGCTATCCAGCGCCTCACAATAGGCCCGACTCGGGGGCTGTATTCGCGGGTGGCTTGGGGGCCGGATGACTGAGAAACTACTTTCCGAACTGGGTCTGACGGCCGCGCGCGGCGGCGATCGCGCGGTCACGGGCCTCTCGATCGACAGCCGCAAGGTCAAACCCGGCCATCTCTTTGCAGCCCTGCCCGGTGTCCGTGTGCACGGGGCCGAGTTCATCCGCTTTGCATTGCGCATGCAGGCAGCAGCGATCCTGACCGACCGGCAGGGGGCCGAGATCGCGGCGGCCGAGCTTGCGGCTTCGGATGCCACGCTGATCACCGTTGAGGATCCGCGCGCCGCCCTTGCCCATGCCAGCGCGCTCTGGTTCGGGGCGCAGCCGGGCTGTGTCGTGGCCGTGACCGGCACCAATGGCAAGACCTCGGTGGCCAGTTTCACCCGCCAGATCTGGGCAGCCCTTGGCCATGAGGCGGCCAATATCGGCACCACCGGCGTCGAGGGGGCCTATTCCGCGCCCGGCATCCACACCACGCCCGATCCGCTGACGCTGCATGCGCTGTTGGCCGATATGGCGGCGGCGGGCATCGGCCATGTGGCGATGGAGGCGTCCTCGCACGGGTTGGATCAGGCCCGGATGGAGGCGGTGCATCTGGCTGCGGCCGCATTCACCAATTTCACCCAGGATCACCTGGATTATCACGACACGATGGAGGCCTATTTCGAGGCCAAGCTGCGGCTGTTCACCGAGCTTCTGCCCGAGGAAACCACCGCCGTTGTCAATCTCGACGATCCGCGCGGGGCCGAGGTGGCCGAGGCCTGCGAACGGCGCGAGATCGAGGTGCTGAGCGTGGCGCAATATGCCGATGATGCGCGGCTCAAGATCACCGGACGGCGGATGGACGAGACCGGGCAGGATGTCCTCTTTCGCTGGCAGGGCACGCCCTATCAGGCGCGGCTGGACCTGATCGGCGGCTTTCAGGCGATGAATGTGCTGACGGCGGCGGGGCTGGTTATCGGCGCGGGCGAGGAGCCCGAGGCGGTGTTCGGCGTGCTGTCGCAGGTCACGGGCGTGCGCGGGCGGATGGAACTGGCGGCGCGCCGCGCCAACGGGGCCCCGGTCTATGTCGATTATTCGCATACGCCCGACAGCTTGCAGACCGCCCTGCAGGCGCTGCGCCCGCATGTTCTGGGCCGTCTGATCGTGGTGTTCGGCGCGGGCGGCGACCGCGATCGCGGCAAGCGGCCCCTGATGGGGCAGGCGGCGACTGAGCATGCTGATGTGCTGATCGTCACCGATGACAACCCGCGCAGCGAAGATCCCGCCGCGATCCGGGCCGAGGTGCTGGCCGGTTGCCCCGATGCCACGGAAGTGGGCGACCGCGCCGAGGCCATCCTGCGCGGCATCGATGCGCTGCAGGCGGGTGACGCGCTTTTGATCGCGGGCAAGGGCCATGAAAGCGGGCAACAGGTGGGCGATGTGATCTATCCGTTCGACGATGTCGAACAGGCCAGCGTCGCGGTGGCCGCTCTGGAGGGGATGGAATGACCCCGCTCTGGAGCGCAGCCGAAGCGGCAGAGGCCACGGGCGGAGAGGCGCGGGGCAACTGGCAGGTGGGCGGCGTGTCGATCGACACGCGCACGCTTCAGCCCGGTGACCTCTTCGTGGCGTTGAGTGCGGCGCGCGACGGGCATGAGTTTGTGGCGCGGGCGCTGGAAAAGGGGGCAGGCGCGGCCATGGTCAGCCATATCCCCGAAGGCGTGGCCGCGGATGCGCCGCTCCTGATCGTGCCGGAGGTCTTGCCGGCATTGGAGGCTTTGGCGGCGGCGGCACGGGCGCGCACGGGCGCAAAGGTTGTCGCGGTTACCGGCTCGGTCGGCAAGACCACGACCAAGGACATGCTGCGCACCGCGCTCGGTGCCCTGGGCCGGACCCACGCCGCCGAGGCCAGCTATAACAACCATTGGGGCGTGCCGCTGACGCTGGCGCGGATGCCGGTCGATACCGAATACGCGGTGATCGAGATCGGCATGAACGCGCCCGGCGAGATCGCGCCGCTGTCGCGTCTGGCCCGGCCGCATGTGGCCGTGATCACCACCGTGGCCGCCGTGCATCTGGAAGCCTTTGGCAGCGTGGCGGAAATCGCGGCGGAAAAGGCCGCGATATTCGAGGGGCTGGAACCGGGCGGCATTGCCGTGATCAACGCCGATCTGGCGGTGACGCCCTTGTTGAGGGCCGCGGCCGGGGATGCGGCTGAGATCGTTGCTGTTGGAGAAAGCGCCGATGCCGAGGCCCGTTTGGGTCAGGTCACCATCAGCGATGCGGTCACCGTGGTGCAGGCCGATCTGGAGGGCGCGCCCTTGCTCTTCAAGCTGAACGCGCCGGGGCGGCATCTGGCGCAAAACGCGCTGACCACGCTGGCGGTGATTGACCGGTTGGGCGGAGATATCGCGCGCGCGGTGATGGCGCTGGCCGGTTGGCAGAGCGTTTCGGGGCGCGGTAAACGCGAGCGGATTGTCTTGAACGTGACCGACGATCAGGCGGTTGAGCTGATTGACGATGCGTTTAACGCCAGCCCGACATCGGTTGCGGCCAGCCTGGAGGTTCTCGCCGCCAGCACGCCCAAAGGGCGCGGCAGGCGGGTGGCGGTTCTGGGCGATATGCTGGAACTGGGGCCGACCGGCCCGGCGCTGCATGCCGAAATTGCGCAACACCCCGCGATTGACGCGCTTGATCTGATCTGCACTTCGGGGCCCTTGATGGCGCATCTCGATGCTGTATTGCCGCCCGACAAACGCGGGCTTCATACCGATACCCCCGACGCGATGGCGCATGCGCTGCCGGGTCTTCTCTGGCACGGCGATATCGTGCTGATCAAGAGCTCAAAGGGCGCGCATTTGTCGCGGGCGGTTGACGCGCTGCGTAAATTGGGCCAAGCGGCGGGGCAAACGCGCGAGGAAACCCACTAGATGTTGTATTGGCTCAGCAGCCTGTCGGATGGCGGCGATTTTTTCAATCTGTTTCGCTATATCACCTTTCGCGCCGGGGGCGCGTTTTTCACATCGCTGATTTTTGGCTTTGTGTTTGGCCGGCCCCTGATCAACCTGCTGCGCCGGAAGTATCAAAACGGTCAGCCGATCCGCGAAGACGGCCCCGAAAGCCATCTGGAGACCAAGGCCGGCACGCCGACGATGGGCGGGCTCTTGATCCTGGCGGCGCTGTCGCTTTCGACCTTGATCTGGGCGCGGCTGGATAATCCATATGTCTGGATGGTGATGTTTGTCACCGTCAGTTTCGGCGCATTGGGGTTTCTGGACGACTACCGCAAAGTCAGCCGGCAAAGCACCGCAGGCGTGTCTGGGCGCGTCCGGTTCAGCATCGGTTTGCTGATCGCAGCCTTTGCCGGTGTCATGGCGATGATGGCCCATCCCCCCGACCTGTCGGGGCAACTGGCCTTTCCGATCTTCAAATCTCTGCTGTTGAATCTGGGGATCTTCTACGTGCCCTTTGCCATGCTGGTGATCGTGGGCAGTGCCAATGCGGTCAACCTGACCGATGGGTTGGACGGGCTGGCGATTATGCCGGTGATGATCGCGGCGGGCACGTTGGGCATGATCGCCTATGCCGTTGGCCGGATCGATTTCACCGAATATCTGGATGTGCATTATGTTCCGGGCACGGGCGAATTGCTGATATTCACCGCCGGTCTGATCGGCGGCGGGCTTGGGTTTTTGTGGTATAACGCGCCGCCCGCGGCGGTGTTCATGGGCGATACGGGATCGCTGGCGCTTGGCGGCGCGCTTGGGGCCATCGCGGTGGCCACCAAACACGAGATCGTGCTGGCCATTGTTGGCGGTCTGTTCGTGGCCGAGGCGATGAGCGTGATCATCCAGGTGGTTTATTTCAAGAGCACCGGCAAGCGGGTGTTCCTGATGGCCCCGATCCATCATCATTTCGAAAAACGCGGGTGGGCCGAGCCGCAGATCGTGATCCGGTTCTGGATTATTTCGCTGATTCTGGCACTGATCGGGTTGGCGACGCTCAAACTGCGGTGAGGGGCTGCTCCTCGACCCCCTTGACGGGGTCTCCTCGCGGCGGCGCGCGTCGCATCGGGCAAAATTTCCGGCGGCAATTGCGGGATGCGGGGCGCGGCGATAGCGTGGGCGCGAAACAAGCAGGCGTTTTGCAGGGGGCAGGTAGGCGATGATCCCGGTTCAAGGTGTAGAGGGCAAATGCGTGGCCGTGTTGGGGCTTGGCCGGTCGGGCCTGTCGGCGGCGCGGGCCCTGCGCGCGGGCGGGGCCGAGGTTGTGGCCTGGGATGACGGACCGGCGGGGCGCGCGGCAGCCGAGGCCGAAGGTTTCGCCTGCCGCGATCTGACCCGGGCCGGGGCCTATGACGGGGTCGATCTCATGATCACTTCGCCCGGCATCCCGCATCTTTACCCCGCCCCGCATGCCGCGATTGCCGCCGCCTACGAGGCCGGCGTGCCGGTTGACAATGATATCGGGCTTTTCCTCCGGTCGCTCGGGTCGGGGGACTGGGCGCTGCACGACACCCCGCCGCGCGTGATCGCGGTGACCGGCTCGAACGGGAAATCGACCACATCGGCGCTGATCGCCCATATTCTGACGGAAAACGGCACGCCGTGCCAGTTGGCGGGCAATATCGGGCGAGGGGTTCTGGATCTGGATCCGCCCGAAAACGGTGAGGTGATCGTGCTGGAGCTGAGCAGCTACCAGACCGAGCTGGCCCGCGCCCTGACCCCCGATGTGGCGGTGTTCACCAATCTTTCGCCGGATCATCTGGATCGCCACGGCGGGATCGGCGGCTATTTCGCGGCCAAGCGGCGGCTCTTCGCCGAAGGCGGCCCGGATCGCGCCGTGATTGGCGTCGATGAGCCCGAGGGGGCCTATCTGGCCGGTCAGATGGGTGAAGGCGCAGCCGATGGACGGCTGATCCGGGTGTCGGTGTCCCGAAAACTGACCGGGCCGGGATGGAATATCTTTGCCCGCAAGGGATGGCTCTCGGAGACCCGCAAGACCCGTCAGGTGGCCGCGATCGATTTGCGCGGCGTGGCCGGGTTGCCGGGTGCCCATAACCACCAGAACGCCTGTTGTGCCTATGCGGCGGTGCGCGCCCTGGGGCTGGCCCCGAAGGTCATCGAGGCGGCGTTTCACAGTTTCGCCGGTCTGCCGCATCGCTCGCAACTGGTGGGCGAAAAGGATGGCGTGCGGTTTGTGAATGACAGCAAAGCCACAAATGTCGATGCGGCGGCCAAGGCGCTGGCGGCGTTCCCCAGGCTGCGCTGGATCTGCGGCGGATTGCAGAAGGATGGCGGGCTCGACGGCTTGCGCGGGGCGCTTGGCAGCGTGGCGAAAGCTTACGTGATCGGGCGCGAGGCCGAGGCCTTTGCCCTGCAACTGGGCGATGTGCCTGTTGCGATTTGCGGCACGATGGAACAGGCCGTGGCGCTGGCGGCGGCCGAGGCCGCGCCGGGCGATGTGGTGTTGCTGGCGCCGGCGGCGGCAAGCTTTGACCAATACGACAATTTCGAGCAGCGCGGCGAGGACTTCATGGCCGAGGTTGCGAAAATCGTAGAGCGCTGAGGCTGCGTGCCGGCTTTGGCATCGGCATGCGGCGGCCCCGAGGGCCAATCGCGACAGCCGCATCACTTCAGATGGTAGGTCAGCGCGCTGGCGATCAGGATGCGCAGCTTGTCCAAATCCGGGGGGGCTGCCTCGTCGAATATGACCGCGCGGTTGCCGTCATAGGTGAAATCCGGCCCGAAAAGTGCGCGGAAATCTGCGATGATCGTGGTCTGGCAATGGGCAAAGATCGCGTAACCGCCCGATTTTGGCATGCCGAGACGGATGGTCGAGCCTGCGCGGCTCACGGGCGTCAGATAGGCGGGCTGGCCCCATTTCAGCGTCTCCTGCACCGGGCCCACGCCGGGGCTGTCTGCCGCGACCGCAAAAATCAGGGTGCGCAGGGCCATGAGCCCTGGCCGCGCAGGCTGGGGCAAGCGCGCGAAGGCGGCGGCAACATCGGGGCTGTCGAAGGGCGGCGTTGGCGTCATGGCCGGACTATGGTGCCGCGCCGTGTCGCAGGCAATCCCCCAGAGGATGTGCCATTTTGCTGGCCCCATGTCTCATTTCGCGCTACCCTGTCGGGCAGACCCGGAGAAAACCGGGCGATCAGAGGCAGTATCGGGCGGTACGCATGACAGAAATGGCGCATGGCACAGTGCTTGTGCAATCGGGCGAGGCGATTTTGCCGCGCTGGTGGCGAACGGTGGATCGGGTCACGCTGGCCTGTATCTTTACACTGTTCCTGATCGGGTTGTTGCTTGGTTTTGCCGCCTCGCCGCCATTGGCGGCGCGCAACGGGTTGTCGCCGTTTTACTACGTCTCGCGGCAGGCGGTGTTCGGCGGGCTGGCCTTTGTCGCGCTGATCCTGACCTCGATGTTGACACCGCAACAGGTGCGCCGGATCGGCGTGCTGGCGTTTTTCGGTGCCTTTCTGGCGCTGGCCTTGCTGCCGGTCTTTGGCACCGATTACGGGCAGGGGGCCAAGCGCTGGTATTCGCTTGGCTTTGCGTCGCTGCAGCCGGCCGAGTTTCTAAAGCCCGTTTTCGTGATCTTCGTGGCCTGGATGATTTCCGCCAGCCAGGAAATCAACGGTCCGCCCGGCAAAACGCTGTCCCTGGTGACGATGCTGGCTGTGGTCGGTTTGCTCGTGGTGCAGCCCGATTACGGGCAGGCGGCGCTGGTGCTGTTTTCCTGGGCGGTGATCTATTTCGTGGCCGGGGCCCCGGTCTGGATCCTTGGCCTGGTTGGGCTTGTTACCGGCGCGGGCGGCGTTTTGGCCTATACCACGGTCGAGCATGTGGCGCGCCGGATCGACGGGTTTCTGGCCACCGAGGTCGAGGCGAACACGCAGCTCGCCTATGCCGCCAACGCGATCCGCGAGGGTGGGTTTTTCGGCGCGGGCCTGGGCGAGGGGGCGGTGAAGTGGACGCTGCCCGATGCCCATACCGATTTTATTATTGCGGTCGCGGCCGAGGAATACGGGCTGGTGCTGGTGCTGTTGATCATCGTGCTTTTTGCCATCGTGGCGCTGCGCGGGTTCTTTCGCCTGATGCGCGAGCGTGACCCGTTCACGCGGCTCGCGGGGGCCGGGCTGGCCGCGACATTCGCATTGCAGTCGATCATCAACATGGGCGTGGCGGTGCGGCTGTTGCCCGCCAAGGGCATGACATTGCCCTTTGTTTCCTATGGCGGGTCCAGCCTGATTGCGACCGGCATTGCAGTTGGCATGTTGCTTGCCTTTACCCGGTCGCGGCCACAGGGCGAAATCGGTGACATCCTGTTGACACGGCGCAGGTAAGGCAATGGCGGATGGTCCTCTTCTGATTATTGCGGCGGGCGGCACGGGCGGGCATATGTTTCCGGCGCAGGCCCTGGCCGAGGCGATGATCCGCAAAGGTTGGCGGGTGCGGCTTTCGACCGATGCGCGCGGCGCGCGCTATGTCGGTGGCTTTCCGCATGTCGTTGAGATCGTGCAGGTATCCTCGGCCAGTTTCGCGCGCGGCGGCCTGGCGGCCAAACTGCTGGTGCCGTTCAAGATCCTGGGCGGTGTTTTGGCGGCCACCTGGCGTATGATGCGCGAGAAACCAGCCATTGTGGTGGGGTTTGGCGGCTATCCGACCATCCCCGCGCTGGCGGCGGCCTGGATCACCCGCCGACCACGCATGATCCATGAGCAAAACGGCGTGTTGGGGCGGGTGAACCGGGTGTTCGCCGCCCGGGTTCAGATGATCGCCTGCGGCACCTGGCCCACGGAACTGCCCCAAGGGGCCGCGCCGCATGAGCATACCGGCAACCCGGTGCGCGGCACGGTTCTGGACCGGGCAGGTGCCCCCTATACACCGCCCGGCGATTGGCCGATGTCGATCGTGGTGATCGGTGGCTCTCAGGGCGCGCGGATCCTGTCGGATATGGTCCCTGCCGCCGTTGCGCGACTGCCCGAAGAGATCCGCCGGCATCTGCGCATCGCCCAACAGGCCCGGCCCGAGGATCAGGACCGGGTCATCGCCGCCTATTACGAGATCGGAGTGGCCTGCGAGGTCGAGCCCTTCTTTCGCGACATTCCCCGCCGCCTGAGCGAGGCGCAACTGGTGATTTCCCGGGCCGGGGCCTCGTCGGTGGCGGATATCTCGGTCATTGGCCGCCCATCGGTGCTGATCCCCTTTGCGGCCGCCATCCGCGACGAGCAGACCGCCAATGCGCAAGGGTTGGTTGATGCAGGCGCGGCGCTGCGCCTGAGCGAAGATGACCTGACACCTGAAACCCTGGCCGAGGCTATATATGCCGTGCTCAGCCAGCCCGAGTTGGCGCAGCAAATGTCGCGGGCGGCATTGGGGGTCGGCATTGCCGATGCCACAATGCGGCTTGTGCAGGCGGTGGAAAGACTGGCAAAGGCATGAACGCCCTGGCAGATATCGGGGCCGCGGCGCTGAAGGAAGGAACCAGAGCGATGAATGCTGCCACAAAACTGCCAACCCAATTGGGGGCCATTCATTTCGTGGGCATTGGCGGCATCGGCATGTCGGGCATTGCCGAGGTGCTGATCAACCACGGCTATACCGTGCAGGGCTCGGACCTGAAGCCCTCAAAGATCACCGAGCGGCTGGAGCGGCTCGGGGCCAGGATCTTCATCGGGCAGCGGGCCGAAAATCTTGACGGGGCCGAGGTCGTGGTGGTTTCGACCGCGATCAGACCCGGCAATCCCGAACGCGACGCCGCGCGCGCCATGGGCCTGCCGGTGGTGCGCCGGGCCGAGATGCTGGCCGAGCTGATGCGCCTGAAATCCAACGTCGCCGTCGCGGGCACCCACGGCAAGACCACCACCACGACCATGGTCGCGACTCTGCTGGACGCCGGCGGGCTGGACCCGACCGTGATCAATGGCGGCATCATCCACGCCTATGGCTCGAATGCGCGCATGGGGCAGGGCGAATGGATGGTGGTCGAGGCCGATGAAAGCGATGGCAGCTTCAACCGCCTGCCCGCCACCATCGCCATCGTCACCAATATCGACCCTGAGCACATGGAACATTGGGGCGATTTCGATGCTCTGCGGCAGGGGTTTCTCGATTTCGTCTCCAACATCCCGTTCTACGGGCTGGCCGTCTGCTGCACCGATCATCCGGAGGTTCAGAGCCTGGTCGGCAAGATCACCGATCGCCGGGTCGTGACCTATGGCTTCAACGCGCAGGCCGACGTGCGGGCCGTGAACCTGCATTACAAGGGCGGCGTGGCGCATTTCGATGTGGAATTGCGGGCCGAGGATATGGTGATCGAGGGCTGCACCCTGCCGATGCCGGGCGACCACAATGTCTCGAACGCGCTGTCGGCCATCGCGGTGGCGCGCCATCTGGGCATGAAAAACGCCGAGATCCGCGCGGCTCTGGCCAATTTCAAGGGCGTCAACCGGCGCTTTACCAAAGTGGGCGAGGTCGGCGGCGTGACCATCATCGACGATTACGGCCATCACCCGGTCGAAATCGCGGCTGTGCTGAAGGCCGCGCGTCAGGCCACCGAGGGCCGTGTGATCGCGGTGCATCAGCCGCATCGCTATACCCGGCTGCATTCCCTGTTCGAGGAGTTCTGCGCCTGTTTCAACGAGGCCGATGTGGTGGCCATCGCCGAGGTTTTCGCGGCCGGAGAAGACCCGATCGAGGGCGCATCGCGCGACGATCTGGTCGCCGGGCTGGTGGCGCATGGCCATCGCCATGCCCGCGCCATCCTGGATGAGGATGATCTGGAACGTCTGGTCCGCGAACAGGCGCGTCCCGGCGATATGGTCGTGTGTCTGGGGGCCGGGACCATCAGCACCTGGGCGCAAGGCCTGCCCGCAAGGCTGGAGGCATAGCGTGCCATGACCGACACCCTCAAACGCCGCATCGGGCCGGGGCTGCTGACAGCCTATGGCGTCGGGGTGATGGTGGGGGCGGGGATCTATGTGCTGGTCGGCGGCGTCGCGGCCGCAGCCGGGGTCTGGGCCCCCCTGTCGTTTTTGCTGGCGGGGCTGATCGCGGCCCCCTCGGCGTTGTCTTACGCCGAGCTGTCGACGCGGATCCCCGAAGCCGCGGGCGAGGCCGCCTATATCGAGGCGGGGCTTGGCTCGCATACCCTTGCGGTGCTGGTGGGGCTTGCGATCGTGGTCGCGGGTACGGTTTCTGCGGCGGCGGTGCTGCGCGGCGGGGTCGGGTATCTGACATCGGTGGTCACGATGCCCACGGCGCTTGCCATTCTGGGCCTCGGGGCCGCTCTGATGGCTGTGGCCATCATCGGCGTGCTGGAGAGCCTGGCGCTGGCTGCCCTCTTTACCCTGATCGAGGTGATCGGCCTGGCGCTGGTGATCTGGGCCGGGTTCAGCGCCAGCCCCACGACCGACTGGAGCGCCCCCCAGGGGCTGTCGCTGGCCGGTCTCGGGGTGGGCGCGACGCTGGCGTTTTTTGCCTTTATCGGCTTCGAGGATATCGTCAACATGGCCGAAGAAGTGCGCCGCCCGGCGCGGTCGCTTCCCTTGGCCATTCTGGGGTCGCTGATCATCACCACCTTGCTCTATGTTCTGGTCTCCTTCGCGGCTGCGCGCGCGGTGCCGCTGGCCGATCTGGCAGCCTCGGACCGCCCGCTGGCGCTGGTCTGGCAGCAGCGCACCGGCGGATCGGCAGGGTTTCTGGCGCTGATTGCCGTGGTGGCGGCCCTGAACGGGGTTCTGGCGCAATTGGTCATGGCGGCGCGCGTCCTCTTTGGGTTGGGCAAGCGCAGCCCTGCGCTGGCGCTGTTTCATCGCGCGCATGCGCGGTTTGGCACACCGGCGCTGGCGACGCTGCTGATCGGGGTGGCGGTGATTGGCGGGGCGCTGGTCCTGCCGGTGGCGGCGCTGGCCTCGGTCACATCAACGGTGCTTTTGTCGGTGTTCGTTCTGGTCAACCTGGCGTTGATCCGGTTGAAGGCGCGGGCACCTCATGCCCCGTTCGGCGTTCATGTCGCGGTGCCCTGGATCGGGCTGGTCGCGGCGCTTGGCGCACTTGCGGCTTTTGCCGGAGGACAGTTCGCATGACCCTGTCACTGACCCTTGCAGCGCTCTGGGTGATCATTGCCACGATCCTCGCCTTTTTGCCGATGCGCCTGCAATACGCGCCGGGGCTGGTGCTGTTGGTGCTGGCGGTGCCCTTGTTGATCTTTGTCGCGATCCAGCACGGGGTTTGGATCGTGCTCTTGGTGCTGGCGGGGTTCGCGTCGATGTTTCGCCGCCCGCTGGCCTATCTGTTCCGATATCTTCTGGGCCGAATAAAAAGAGAGGAAAGCTGATGCCGATCTCGCTGACCCTGGCAAGCCTCTGGGCGGTGATTGCCTGCATGTTGGGTCTGGCTCCGCGCCGGTTTCATTGGCCTGCCGCGACCGTGCTGATTGCGACGGGCATTCCGCTTTTGGGGCTTGTCACCTGGCAGATGGGCCCGTGGTGGGGGCTTGCGCTGCTGGCGGCGGGGGTGTCGGTGCTGCGTTGGCCGGTCTTTTACGCCGGGCGGTGGCTGCGCCGGCGGTTCCTGCAAGGCTAGAGAGGCGCGCGCGGCTGCTATGAACCCGAACCTTATCCTTTTTGCATTGACCAGCCTGGCGCTTGGTGCCGGGGTCGGGTTCCTGTTGGGCCGCTTCACCTCGGGCGCGATCCTCTATCTCTTGTGGGCGGCACTGGGGGCCGGCGTGCTGGTGCTGCTGATCGCGCCGCTCGGAGGCGCATTGGGGCTGGCGCAGGATGAATGGAGCCGGGTGCTCTACACCTATATCTCTGTCATTTTCATGGGCCCGGCGCTTGTCGGCGCGGGTCTTTTTGGCTGGATCGGGCTGCGCAAACGCCGCAACATCCGGGTATTGGGGCAGCGCGATGGCTGATCGCAAGCTGCCGCCCGTGCGTGGCACCCTGACCGAGAACCGCGCGCTGGCCGATCTGACCTGGCTGCGCGTCGGGGGGCCTGCGGATGTGTTGTTTCAACCCGCCGATGCCGATGATCTGGCGGCGTTTCTGGCCGCGCTCGACCCGACAGTGCCGGTGTTTCCGATGGGGGTGGGGTCCAACCTCATTGTGCGCGATGGCGGCATCCGCGCGGTGGTGATCCGGCTTGGACGCGGCTTCAACAGCATAGAGACCGGCGCGGGCACCGTCACGGCCGGGGCGGCAGCCCTTGATGCCCATGTCGCGCGCAAGGCGGCGGCGGCGGGCTTGGATCTGACCTTTCTGCGCACCATACCGGGCAGCATCGGCGGTGCGCTGGTGATGAATGCGGGCTGTTACGGCAGCTATGTCGCGGATCATTTCCTGCAGGCGCAGGCGGTGCTGCGCGATGGCACCCGCGTTACGCTTGGACCGGGTGACATCACGTTCCAATACCGCCAGACCGATCTGCCGGAGGGTGCAGTGATCACCTCGGTCAGTTTCCGCGCCGATGCGGGCGACCCTGCCACGTTGGAGGCGCGCATGGCCGAGCAACTGGCCAAACGCGACGCCACCCAACCCACCAGAGATCGCAGCGCCGGTTCGACCTTTCGCAACCCGGCAGGCTTCAGCAGCACGGGCCGGGCCGATGACACTCACGATCTGAAGGCCTGGAAGCTGATCGACGCGGCCGGCATGCGCGGGGCCCGGCGGGGCGGTGCCCAGATGTCGGAGAAACACAGCAATTTCCTGCTCAATGCGGGCGGTGCCACGGCGGATGACCTCGAAATGCTTGGCGAGGAGGTCCGAAAAAGGGTTTTCTTGAAGAGCGGAATAGAGCTAGTATGGGAAATCATGCGGGTCGGGGAACCGGGCCGGGATAGCAAGCCGGATTAACCGGTGAAGATAACAGGCCGACAAGGGCGCAAAGCCCGGGGCCAAATGAGGCGATGGTGGCGGTAGGTTCGGGCAGAACACCCCCCAAAGTTGCGGTATTGATGGGCGGACCTTCTGCGGAACGCGAGGTTTCCCTGTCATCGGGGCGCGAATGCGCGACCGCGCTGCGGGACGAAGGATATGACGTGATCGAGCTCGATGCGGGCCCCGATCTCTGTGCCCGTCTGATCGATCTTGAGCCGGATGTTGTTTTCAACGCGCTGCATGGGCGGTGGGGCGAGGATGGCTGTGTGCAGGGCCTGCTGGAATGGCTGCGCATCCCCTATACGCATTCGGGCGTGCTGGCCTCGGCGCTGGCGATGGACAAGCAGCGGTGCAAAGCGGCCTTTCGCGCGGCAGGCATCCCCGTGGTCGAAAGCGTGATCGCGGCGAAATACGATGTCATGGCGCGCCATGTTCTGGCCGCGCCCTATGTCGTGAAACCCAATAACGAAGGCTCCTCGGTCGGGGTCTATCTGGTGCTGGACGGGGCGGGTACGCCGCCGCGCCTGTCGGATGACATGCCCGATATGGTGATGGTGGAGACCTATGCGCCGGGGCGCGAGCTGACCACCACGGTGATGGGCGACCGGGCGTTGGCCGTGACCGATATCCTGACCGATGGCTGGTATGATTACGACGCCAAATACAAACCCGGCGGGTCGCGCCACGTGGTCCCCGCCGATCTGCCTGCCGAGATTACCGAGGCCTGCCTGGACCTGGCGCTCCGCGCCCATGACGCGCTTGGCTGCCGCGGTGTCAGCCGCACCGATTTCCGGTGGGACGAGGCGCGTGGTCTGGACGGGCTGATCGTGCTGGAGGTCAATACGCAGCCCGGTATGACGCCCACCTCGCTGACACCCGAACAGGCCGGCCAGATCGGCATGAGCTTTGGCGATATGTGCGCCTGGATCGTGGAGGATGCCTCATGCAACCGCTGAACCGCCGCCGCCCGGCCCATGATCCCGCCCCGTCGCGCTGGTCCTATCGGGTGCAGCGGCTGTGGCTGACGCCGCTTTTCCGCTCGGTGCTGCGGATCGGGCTGCCGGCCTTTGTCGTGGTGGCGGCAGGCGGCTGGTATATCTCGGACCCCGCCAATGTGCAGCGCCTGCAGGATGGCGTCGCCGAGATCCGCCGCTCGATCGAGGATCGCCCCGAATTTCGCGTCAACCTGATGTCGATCTCGGGCGCGTCGCCGGTGCTGGCCGAGGAGATCCGCGCCACGCTGGCGATGGATTTCCCGATCTCGTCCTTTGACCTTGATCTCGATGATCTGCGGATCAGGGTCGAAGAGATCCGCGCCGTATCGGGGGCCGATCTGCGCATCCGCTCGGGCGGCGAATTGGCCATCAATGTCACCGAGCGCCGCCCCTCTATGGTGTGGCAGGCGCGCGAGGGGCTGTGGCTGATCGACGATACCGGCGAACGCGTCGCCCCTCTTCTGGCGCGCCCGGATCTGGATTTTCTGCCCGTTATCGCGGGCGATGGCGCCAACGACGCGGCAGCCGAGGCGCTGGCGCTGTTTGACACCGCCATGCCCCTTGGCGATGCCCTGCGCGGGCTGGTCCGGATGGGCGAACGCCGGTGGGATCTGGTCCTGACCGATGGCACCCGTATCCTGCTGCCGGTCGAGAACCCGACACCGGCGCTGGACCGGGTGCTTGCGGCCAATGACGCGCAGGAATTGCTGGACCGCGATATTTTGCGGGTCGATCTGCGCGATCCGACGCGCACCGTTTTGCAATTATCTCCGGCGGCGCTGTCCGAATTGCGCCGCATGCGGGAAACCGAAATCACGGGAGACCAACAGGGATGAGTATGCTGTATCAGTCACAGCGGGCCATGCGCGCCAAACGCGAAGAGGCCATGCGCCGCGGTGTCATCGCCATTTTGGATATCGGCAGCTACAAGACATCCTGCCTTGTCCTGCGCTTTGACGCCTCGGACGAGTTGCACGCTTCGGATGGTGTCGGGGCGATGGCGGGCCAGAGCAGTTTTCGGGTCATCGGGGCGGCCACCACAAAATCGCGCGGCGTGAAATTCGGCGAGATCGACCTGGTGCAGGAAACCGAATGCGCCATTCGCACCGCCGTGCAGGCGGCGCAGAAGATGGCCAATATGCGGGTCGATCACGTCATCGTCAGCTTTTCCGGGGCCCGGCCGCGATCCTATGGGTTGGTGGGCGAGGTCAGCCTGCAAACCGGCACCGTTGCGGACTCGGACGTGGCGCGCGCGCTGGCGGCCTGCGATCTGCCCGATATCGGCGAAGGGCGCGAGGTGCTGCACGCGCAACCGGTCAATTTTGCGCTCGATCATCGCTCGGGGCTCAAGGACCCGCGTGGCCATGTCGGCAACCGGCTGAGCGCCGATATGCATATGCTGACCATAGACGCGCATGCGATCGAGACCATCCTGCATTGCGTCAAGCGCTGCGACCTGGATCTGGCAGGCATTGCGTCTTCACCCTATGCGGCCGGGATTTCCAGCCTGGTCGAGGATGAACAGGAACTGGGCGCGGCCTGTATCGATCTGGGCGGCGGCACCACCGGCGTGTCGATCTTTATCAAGAAACACATGATCTATGCCGATACGGTGCGCATGGGCGGCGATCACGTGACCCAGGATATCAGCCAGGGCCTGCAGATCCCGGCCGTCGATGCCGAACGCATCAAGACCCGGTTCGGCGGACTGGTGGCCACCGGCATGGATGACCGCGAGCGGATCGAACTGGCCGGCGATACCGGCGATTGGGAACATGACCGCCGCACGATCAGCCGGGCCGAATTGATCGGGGTAATGCGCCCCAGGGTCGAGGAAATCCTGGAGGAGGTGCGCGCCATTCTGGAGGATGCCGGGTTTGATCATCTCCCCTCGCAACGCATCGTTCTGACCGGTGGAGCCAGCCAGATCCCGGGGCTCGACGCGCTGGCCAGCCGCATTCTGGGCAATCAGGTCCGGCTCGGGCGGCCGCTGAGGGTGCAAGGCCTGCCGCAATCGGCCTGCGGCCCGGCCTTTTCGGCCAGTGTCGGATTGGCGCTCTTTGCGGCCTATCCGCAGGACGAATGGTGGGATTTCGAGGTGCCCGCCGACCGCTATCCGGCGCGGTCGCTGAAACGCGCGGTCCGGTGGTTCCGCGATAACTGGTAGGGCAGGCGGCACATGGTCTGCGGCCTCGCATCCATGGTGCGGGGCAAGCTGCGTTACGCTATATGCAGGGGGGATCAGCAAAATCCCGCCGCTTTACCATATTTTCGCCCCATATTTCGAGGTTTTTCGCCAATTTTCGCGTGACGCGCGCGGGCTAACGCGCTAGCATCGCGTCCAATAAATGGCAGAAACCGGCTATCCGACGCCAAGATCGGAACCAGATCGAAACACTACAGGCGGACAAATCCATGACACTGAACCTTACGATGGCTGACCAGCCGGACCTGAAGCCCCGTATCACAGTTTTCGGTGTCGGTGGTGCCGGTGGCAACGCGGTCAACAACATGATCGACCAGGAACTGGATGGCTGCGAGTTCGTGGTCGCCAATACCGACGCGCAGGCGCTGCAGCAGTCGAAATCGCATTCCCGGATCCAGATGGGCGCGAAAGTGACCGAGGGGCTCGGTGCGGGCGCGCGGCCCGCCGTCGGGGCCTCGGCCGCCGAAGAGAGCATTGAGACCATCGTCGATCACCTGGTTGGCGCACATATGTGTTTCATCACCGCTGGCATGGGCGGCGGAACCGGCACGGGGGCTGCTCCGATCATCGCACAGGCCGCGCGTGAATTGGGCGTGCTGACCGTAGGGGTCGTGACCAAGCCCTTCCAGTTCGAGGGCGCAAAGCGCATGCGTCAGGCCGATGACGGGATCGAGGCGCTGCAAAAGGTGGTCGATACGCTGATCATCATCCCGAACCAGAACCTGTTCCGCCTGGCCAATGAAAAAACCACCTTCACCGAGGCGTTCTCGCTGGCCGATGACGTGCTTTATCAGGGCGTCAAGGGCGTGACCGACCTGATGGTGCGCCCCGGCCTGATCAATCTCGATTTCGCCGATGTGCGGGCCGTGATGAACGAAATGGGCAAGGCGATGATGGGCACCGGTGAAGGCGACGGTGAAGACCGCGCCGTGCAGGCCGCCGAACGCGCCATTGCCAACCCGCTTTTGGATGAGATCAGCCTGAAAGGTGCCAATGGCGTCCTGATCAACATCACCGGCGGCTATGATCTGACCCTGTTTGAACTGGATGAGGCCGCCAACCGCATCCGCGAGGAAGTGGACCCCGAGGCCAATATCATCGTCGGCTCGACGCTGGATACCGGGATGGAGGGCCGCATGCGCGTCTCTGTCGTGGCAACCGGCATCGACGCGGCGGACCTGATCCAGGACATGCCGGCCCCGGTGCGCCGGGTGATGAACGATGCGCCCGCTCCCGCTATGGCCGAGGCCGCCCCGGCACCGGCGGCCCCCGTCAGTGCCGCGCCCGAGCCGAGCCTGTTCAACGAGATGGATCACGAGACCGCGCATGAGCAGGCCGAGGACCTGTTCGAGGATGACGCGATCCCGGCCCCGGCCTATCAGCCGCAGGCCGAGACGGCGTTCCAGGCGGCCCCGCAGCCTCAGGTCGCGGCCGCGCCGGAGGCGGCCGATTACGTGGCCCCGCGCTCGCAGATCGGATCGCCCTCGCCAGAGACTCTGGCCCGCCTCAAGGATGCCATTGCGCGGGATAACCCGCACCGGCCCGCCGCGCCGCAGCCCGTCGCCGAAGACAATGGCACCCGCAAATCCTTCGGCATCAACACGCTGATCAACCGGATGACGGGCCATGCCGAGGAGGCGCAGGCCGCCCAACCGCGCCGTCAACCCACGGTGTCGGCCCCGGCCCCGGCAGAGGAGGCGGCGGTTGACCCTGAGCAGGAGCGCATCGAGATTCCCGCCTTTCTGCGCCGTCAGGCCAACTGAGCGTCCGCAACAATCGCAGCGAAAACGGTCAGCCTGAGGGTTGGCCGTTTTCTTTTGTTTTAGGGGCTTTGCGGCATCGCGCCCGGCATGGTGGCAAGAATTTGCCGACAGTTTTCCGCTTTGTTGCAGCACGTCACAAAGGTTGAATTGTGATTATGCCACCGTGCGGGTAGGCATCCATTGCGGCGTTTGCGGGGACCAATGGCAGACGCGCGACCGGTCACAACCGGCCCGTTGCGGGGCCGGGTTGCGCCCGGGGACAAGAAACAACCGCAAGGGTATACCGTGCAGGCTACACTCAGATCCGCCGTTCAGTTTTCCGGCATGGGCCTTCATTCCGGGCGTCCTGTGCGCATGGCTATCCAGCCTGCTGCGGCCTCCGTCGGGATCTGGTTTTGCCGCACCGATGTGACCGGTACCGAAAATCTTATTCCCGCCCGCTATGACATGGTGCCGTCGAGCCAGCTCTGCACCAAGTTGCGCAATGAGGCCGGCGTCGAAGTTTCAACCGTCGAACACGTGATGGCGGCGCTTGCGGGCTGTGGCATCCATAATGCGATGATCCAGGTCGACGGGCCGGAAGTGCCGATCATGGATGGCTCGGCTGCCCCGTTCGTGCGCGGTATTCTGTCGCGCGGGGTGCAGGATCAGGGCGCGCCCATCTATGCGATCGAAGTTTTGAAGCCGGTGACGGTGCGCGCCGGCGACGCGGTGGCGACGCTGCGGCCCTCGACCGGCCTGAAGATGCGCTTTGCCATCGACTTTGACGACGCCGCCATCGGCCACCAGATGCGCGAGATGGATCTGGCCAACGGGCATTTCGTGCGTGAGCTCTGTGATAGCCGCACCTTCTGCCGCCAATCCGATGTCGAGGCGATGCAGGCCAGCGGCCTGGCGCTTGGCGGTGTGCCCGGCGAAAATGCCGTGGTGGTGGATGGCGATGCGGTCACCAGCCCGGGCGGGTTGCGTCACACGGATGAACCGGTACGTCACAAAATGTTGGACGCGCTTGGGGATCTGGCGCTGGCGGGCGCGCCGCTTTTGGCCGAATATGAAGGCCAGCGCGCCGGTCATATGCTGACCAACCAATTGCTGCGCGCGCTTTTCGCGACGCCGGGGGCCTGGCGGTCGGTCGAATGCAACGCGGCACAGCGGGCGCGTCTGCCCGGTGTCGATCTGCACCCCGAAGACCTTGCCGCCGTTGCCTGAACGTGACGTGCTGCGATTCAGGCGTTTTGCCCTCAGAATTAATGTGCTAGGACCGGTAGCAGACAGGGCGGGCGTGAAAGCCCGCCGCTTTTGACGCATGGGGATGCAGGCGATGGCAGGCGGGCTTGGATTGCTGAGATCGGTGGGAACCAAGGGCCTTTCCCTTGCGCTCATCCTGACGCTGTCGGCCTGTGCCGCGGCACGCGACCGTAACCGCGAACTGGCGCTCGAAGAGCTTGGCCCGCAAGCCATTTTTGAAAACGCGGAGGCCGAGCTTGAGGCCGGGCAGCCTGATGATGCGGCGGCTCTTTTTATCGAGGTGGAACGCCTCTATCCCTATTCGGAATGGGCGCAGCGCTCGCTGATCATGGCGACCTATGCCTATCAGGAGGATCGCGACTATGAAAACTCGCGTGCCTCGGCGCAGCGCTATCTCGATTTCTACCCGGCCTCCGAGGATGCGGCCTATGCGCAATACCTCCTGGCACTCAGCTACTATGACCAGATCGACCAGGTGGGCCGCGACCAGGGCCTGACGTTCCAGGCATTGCAGGCATTGCGGCTGGTGATCGAACGCTACCCCGACAGCGAATATGCCGCCTCTGCGATCCTCAAATTCGACCTCGCCTTTGATCATCTGGCCGGCAAGGAGATGGAGATCGGGCGCTATTATCTGCGCCGTCAGAACTACACCGCGGCGATCAACCGGTTCCGGGTGGTGGTGGAGGAATTCCAGACCACCAGCCAGACACCTGAGGCGCTGTTGCGGCTGGTCGAATCGTATCTGGCGCTTGGCCTTGCCAATGAGGCGCAGACCGCCGGTGCGATATTGGGCTATAACTTCCAGGCCTCCCCCTTCTACGACGATGCCTTCCGCATTCTGAACGATCAGGATCTGGCACCAGAGGCCGCGGGCGAAAGCTGGCTCAGAGAGATCTGGCAGCAGACCGTGCGCGGGGAATGGCTCTGACCTAGGCGTCGATTAGGGGGCACAGGGATGCTGCAGAGCCTCGACATTCGCGACATGCTGATCATCGACCGGCTGGAGCTTGCGTTTCAGCCGGGGCTGAATGTGCTGACCGGTGAAACCGGGGCCGGCAAATCGATCCTGCTTGATTCTCTTGGCTTCGTGCTCGGCTGGCGCGGGCGCGCCGATCTGGTGCGCGCCGGGGCCGCGCAGGGTGAGGTCGAGGCAGTGTTCGATCTGCATGAGGGCCATGGTGCGCATGCCGTTCTGGCCGAGGCCGGGCTGCCGGGGGGGCAGGAGCTGATCCTGCGCCGCGTCAATTCCTCGGATGGCCGCAAGACGGCCTGGGTCAATGACCGCCGCGCCTCGGGCGAGGTGCTGCGCCAATTGTCGGAGACCTTGGTGGAACTGCATGGCCAACAGGATGACCGCGGGTTGCTGGATCCGCGTGGCCACAGGGCCATGCTGGATGATTTCGGCCAGTTGGGCGCTTTGCGCGGTCGGGTGTCGGGCCTCTGGCGGGCGCAATCGGCGGCCAGCGCGGTGCTGGAGACGGCGCAGGCGCAGCAGGCCGAATTGCGCGCCGAGGAGGATTTTCTGCGCCACGCGGTTGCTGAACTGGACGCGCTCGCGCCCGAGGCGGGCGAAGAGGCCGCGCTCGATACCCGCCGTCGCCTGATGCAGGGTGCCGAAAAGATGCGCGCCGATCTGGCCCGCGCGATCGAGGCCTTGGGCGGGCGGGGGGCCGAAGGCGCGATGGGAGAGGCGCTTAGATGGCTCGACGGGCTGCGCGACCGCGCCGAGGGCGGGCTGGATACGGCCATGGCGGCGCTGGAACGCGCGCTGGTGGAACTGGGCGAGGCGCAATCGGCAGCTGACCGCTTTGCCGATACGCTCAGCTTTAACCCGAGCGAGTTGGAGGAGACCGAGGAGCGTCTCTTTGCGCTGAGGGCACTGGCGCGCAAACATGCGGTCGCACCCGATGAGCTGGGGGCGTTCGCGGATGAGCTGCGGGCCCGGCTTGCGGTGCTGGACCGATCCGAGGGGCAGCTTGGCGATCTGGGGGCCGCATTGGCCGACGCGGAAAAGGCCTATGCCGCCGGGGCTGCGGATCTGACGGCGGCCCGCGCCAAGGCGGCGGCGCGGCTGGATCGCGGCATCATGGCCGAACTCGCGCCGCTGAAAATGGAGCGGGCTGTTTTCACCACCCGGATCACGCCCGATACGCCGGGACCGACCGGGGCCGATGCCGTCACCTTTACGGTCGCGACCAATCCCGGCGCGCCAGCCGGACCGCTCAACCGTATCGCCTCGGGCGGGGAATTGTCGCGCTTCTTGCTGGCGATGAAGGTCTGCCTTAGCGAACGGGCCAGTGGGCTGACGATGATTTTCGATGAGATTGACCGCGGTGTCGGCGGGGCCACCGCCGATGCGGTTGGGCGGCGTCTGTTGGCGTTGGCCGAAGCGGGGCAGGTCCTGGTCGTGACCCATTCGCCGCAGGTCGCGGCCCTTGGCGCGCATCATTGGCGGGTCGAAAAAGAGGTGCGGGGCGATGTGACGCTGAGCCGGGTCGCGGCGCTGGATGCGCCCGCGCGCATCGACGAGGTGGCCCGCATGTTGTCGGGCGATACGGTGACCGGGGCCGCCCGGGACGCGGCCCGGGCGCTGTTGCAGATGTCATAGCGGGTCGGCCCGCGGGTCGGAGTGGCGCATCTAGAGCCTGTCGCATCTTGCGGTCGTCACGCCGCCGGCTTTCTGACTGAGGCAGCGTTTGTGCCATTGACGGCGTTCAGGCAGAAAGCTGAATCCGATCCGATGGGACACGCCCTAAGGCACGGCAATGCCCGGTAAAGCATCCCAAAGACAGTGTTTTTCGCGCCGGGCGATGTTCATGAAGGCCGAAAAAGGGTAGAGCAGATCAAGGGGGGCAAGAACGCTCCGCCAGAATCCGCGCAACGAGGAGCGCATAAGGTCATGTCCGCCAAAGGCCGTTCTGTTCTGGCTGATCTGATGGGCGACGCCCTCACCGGGGCGCGGCACGGTTGGCATGTGCTGCGTGACAAGGCCCCGGGGCAGGTCATCTTCTGGTTCATCGCGCTGTTGGTGGGCATTGCCGCGGGGTTTGCGGCGCTCTTTTTCCGGTGGGGCATCAACTGGCTGCAAAGCAGCCTTTACGGCGTCGAAGACACCAGGCTGCTGCATAGCTTTGCCCAGATGCTGCCCTGGTACTGGATCTGGATGTTGCCGGTGATCGGCGGGCTGGTTGTCGGTCTGGTTCTGCATTGGTTTACGCCCGATGGCCGCGTGCGCAGCGTGTCGGATGTTATCGAGGGCGCGGCGCTGGCCGATGGCCGGGTGGAAAAGCGCGAGGGGATCGCGTCGGCGCTGGCCTCTCTCATCACGCTCAGCTCGGGCGGGTCGACCGGGCGCGAGGGACCGGTGGTGCATCTGGCCGCCGTTATTTCCACCTATGTGTCCGACAAGATTCGCGCCGATGGCATCACTGGCCGCGATTTGTTGGGCTGCGCTGTGGCCGCGGCTGTTTCGGCCTCGTTCAACGCGCCGATTGCAGGCGCGCTTTTTGCGCTTGAGGTGGTGTTGCGCCATTTCGCCGTGCATGCCTTTGCGCCCATCGTCATCGCCTCGGTGGCCGGCACGGTGATCAACCGGATGGAGTTTGGCGATGTGACCGAATTCAGCCTCGGCACCGACGGGGCGCTGCAATTTTATGTTGAGCTGCCGGCGTTCCTGATCCTGGGTCTGGTTGCCGGTGTAATCGCCGCGGTGTTCATGCGCGCGAGTTTCTGGGCCGAGGATATCGGCAACCTTATCCAGCGCCTGACCCGCATTCCGCGCTGGCTGCGCCCGGCCGTTGCCGGTGTTTTTCTGGGGGCCATCGCGATTTTCTACCCCCATATCATCGGGGTTGGGTATGAAACAACATCGGCCGCGTTGACGGGGCGGTTGCTGCTGCATGAGGCGATCATCTTCGTGATCCTCAAGGTCATTGCCGTCGCCATCACATTCGCGGGGCGCATGGGGGGCGGCGTGTTTTCACCCTCGCTGATGGTGGGGGCGCTCACCGGGCTGGCCTTTGGCATGATCGCGACGGGCATTTTCCCGGATGTCTCGGGCTCTGAGACGCTGTATGCGCTGGCAGGCATGGGGGCGGTGGCCGCCGCCGTGCTTGGCGCGCCGATATCGACCACGCTGATTGTGTTCGAACTGACGGGCGACTGGCAGACCGGGTTGGCGGTGATGGTCTCGGTCTCGCTCTCGACCGCGTTGGCCAGCCGCATGGTGCATCGGTCGTTTTTCCTGACACAGCTGGAGCGGCGCAATATCCACCTGGCGGCCGGCCCGCAGGCCTATCTGCTGTCGATGTTCCGCGTCGGCAATGTCATGCGCCCGATGGCGGCCGAAAACGCCGCCCCGCAGGAGGCGCTGCTGACCTTGATCGAACAGGGGCTGTATCTGGACAAGGCCGCAACGCTGGAACGCGCCATGCCGATTTTTGAGCGCACGGGGCTGGATTTCATACCTGTCGTGACCCTGGTGCCCGGCGACGCCCCCCCCGCATTGGAAGGCGCGCTTTATCAGGTCGACGCGCTCAAGGCCTATAATCAGGCGCTGGCAGCGACGGCCGCCGAAGAACATAGTTGAGCGGGATGGCACAGCCGCACGGGTGGGTATCGCGGATCGCTGATTTCGATCCAACGCCACATGCGTCAGGCCATTGATCGCGGCCCGCGTGTCACGGTCTACAGTTTTTCAACGGCAACCTTGTCATTTGTGTAGAAGGCCAGATGCCCGGCGATCTGCGTCACATCGGGCAGCGGTGCCTCATAGCTCCAGGCCGCATCTTTCAATACTTCGCTTTTCGTGACGATCGAGAAATAGCGTGCATCGCCTTTGTGCGGGCAATGCGAGGTCGTGTCGCTGGTATCGAGGAATGCCATGCCGACATCGGCGCGCGGGAAATAATAGACGGACGGGTAATCGCCCTCGCTCATCTCCAGCGCGTCGCTGGTTTCCCCCAGCACCGCGCCGCCCGCGCGCACGACCCAGGTCCCGGCGGCCTTGCGAATGGTGATGTGCCTGCTCATGTTTCCTACTCCCTCGATCTCGTACGGTATGATGTGATGGCGCGGCTGCGCCCGCGTCAGGACGGCCAGATGTCACAGCGGTGCTGTCGCGCGTCTGAGCCAGTTTGCCGTATCTTCCGGCAGCTCGGGGCCGATTCTTGCGGCGACTTCTGCGTGATAGGCGTCAATCCAGTCGCGTTCAATCCGATCAAGTGCCGCAAGAGCGATCAGCGCCCTGTCGATCGGGGCCCAGGTCAGGTTTTCAAACTCCAGCATGGGCCGCGCGTCGCCGCCGGGCAGGGCCGGGGCCTCGCGCACCACGATCAGGTTTTCGATGCGGATGCCGAATGCGCCCTCGCGGTAATAGCCCGGCTCGTTCGACAGGATCATGCCCGGCTGCAGCGCCACATCCGAGACCCGGCTCAACCGCTGCGGGCCTTCATGGACGCTGAGGAACAGGCCGACGCCATGGCCGGTGCCATGGTCGAAATCGCGCCCCGCCGCCCAGAGCGGCGCGCGCGCGAAAGCATCAAGATGCCTGCCGGCCAGCCCCTCGGGAAAGCGCAAGCGGTGAATGGCGATGACGCCCTGCAACACTTGCGTAAAGGCCAATTTGATCTCGTCGCTCACCGCGCCCACCGCCAGCGTCCGGGTGATATCGGTGGTGCCGTCCAGATATTGCCCGCCGCTATCGACCAGATAGACCTGACCGGGCAGGAGGGCCGCGTTCGAGGCCGTGCCGACGCGGTAATGGGGCAGGGCGGCATGCGGGCCCGCGGCTGAGATCGTGTCGAAGGAGATGTCGCGCAGCGCGCCGGTTTCGGCACGGAATCCTTCCAATTTGCGGGCGCAGTCGATCTCGGTCAGGCCGCCCTTGGGCGCGGTCTCGTCGAACCAGTGCAGGAACCGGGCCATGGCCGCGCCATCGCGGATATGGGCGGCGCGGGTGGCGGCAATTTCCGCCGGCGTTTTACAGGCCTTGGGCAGGATGCAGGGATCGTCGCTCTTTGCGATGGCAACGTCCGCCGCCTCCAGCACCAGCCGCACCCGATGCGGCGCGGTGGCCGGGTCAACGCGGATGGGGCCGGTCAGGGCCTCCAGCGCGGGTTCAAAGGCTTCCCAAGGGTGCAGGTCGATATTCGGATCCGGCCCGAGGCTTTCGAATTTCGAAGGCTCGCTGAACAGGCTGACGCGGGCATCGGCATGCAGGATGGCAAAAGCTTGCGTCACCGGCAGATGCGGCAGATCCCCGCCGCGAATGTTCAAAAGCCACGCGATGCTGTCGGGCAGGGTCAGAACCGCCGCAGATTGCCCGGCCTCTTGCAGGATGCGGGCAATCTCGGCGCGTTTCTCACCGGATTTCTTCCCTGCGATTTCGGCAGGATAGGCATAGGCCGGGGCCATGGGGCGGGCCGGTTGATCCGTCCAGATCGCATCGACCATATTGGCAACCGGCCTGAGCGTGATCTGCGCAGGCGTCAGTGCCGTTTCCATCCGGTCGATCTCGGCCGATGTATGCAACCAGGGATCGAAGCCCACGACACCGCCTTTCGGCAGGGCCTCCAGCAGCCAATCCTGCAGTTTGGTTTCGGGCCAGTTGACCGGCGTGAACAGATCCGCCACCTGCTGTTTCACCTGCACCCGGTAGCGGCCATCGACAAAGACGCCAGCCCGGTCGGTCAGCACCGCGCAAAACCCGGCCGAGCCGGTGAACCCCGTCAGCCAGGCCAGCCGTTCGTCACGCGGGGCCACGTATTCGCCCTGATGCGCATCGGCGCGCGGCACCAGAAACCCCGCCAGCCCGGCCTCAGCCAACCCTGCGCGCAGCGCGGCCAGGCGCGGCGGGCCCTGATCGGGGGATGTGGCGTCGGAAAAGCTTTGAAACGCGGTGTCGGACGTGTCGGTCATGAGGCCCGCTTGATCCCCATGATCCGCGCCCGCGCGCGTGGATCGGTGTCAAAGAGCGAGGCCAGCTGCTCGGTCATTGCGCCCGCCAGTTGTTCGGCATCGGTGATGGTCACGGCGCGGTCGTAATAGCGGGTCACGTCATGGCCGATCCCGATGGCCAGCAGCTCTACCGCGCGGCGCTTTTCCACCATGGCGATCACGTCGCGCAGGTGCTTTTCCAGATAGTTCGAGGGGTTCACCGACAGCGTGGAATCATCGACCGGCGCGCCATCCGAGATCACCATCAGGATCTTGCGCTGCTCCTGGCGGGCCAGCATCCGGCGATGCGCCCATTCCAGCGCCTCGCCGTCGATGTTTTCCTTGAGCAACCCTTCCTTCATCATCAGGCCCAGATTGTCGCGGGTCCGGCGCATTGGCGCATCGGCCTTTTTATAGATGATGTGGCGCAGGTCGTTCAGCCGCCCAGGCTGTTGCGCGCGCCCGCCCGCCAGCCATTCCTCGCGCGACCGGCCGCCTTTCCAGGCCCGCGTGGTAAAGCCCAGAACCTCGACCTTGACGCCGCAGCGTTCCAGCGTGCGCGCCAGCACATCGGCACAGATCGCGGCAATCGAGATCGGACGCCCCCGCATCGAGCCGGAATTATCCAGCAAAAGCGTCACCACCGTGTCGCGGAACTCGGTATCCTGTTCGACCTTGAAGGAAAGCGGCGTGGTCGGGTTCGCCACCACCCGCGCCAGACGTCCGGCATCGAGAATGCCTTCCTCCTGATCGAAGGACCAGCTGCGGTTCTGTTGTGCCTGCAACCGGCGCTGCAGCTTGTTGGCCAACCGGCTGACGGCACCCTTCAGCGGCTCCAGCTGCTGATCGAGATAGGCGCGCAGACGTTCCAGCTCCTGTGGCTCGGCCAGATCCTCGGCGGCGATCTCCTCGTCAAATTCGGTGGAAAAGACGGTGTAATCAGGGTCGGCCTCGGAATGGGGCGCGGGCGGCGGCGGTTCCTGCGGTGCCTCGCCTTCGGGCAGCTCGGTCTCCTCGGCCTCTTCCATATCGCCGGTATCGTCCATCTCGACACTGGCCTGGCTGGCATCCTGCTGCTCTTCCTGAGCCTGCTCGGGGCTGGCCTCGGCCTGCTCGTCCTGATCGTCATCGGCATCGCCGGTGCTGTCGGGATCTTCCTCGTCGTCGGCCTCGGCCTCGTCCTCGTTTTCCTGATCCAGATCGTCGGGATCGTCGCCCAACTGATCGCCATAGCCCAGATCCTGGATCAACTGGCGCGAAAGCTTGGCAAAGGCGGTCTGATCGGCCAGCACATCGTCGAGATTGTCCAGCGTTTCGGCACAGCGATCCTCGATGAAGCCGCGCCACAGCTCCATCACATTGGCAGCCTCGGGCGGCAGATCGCGGCCGGTGGCAAGGTGGCGAATGAGGTATCCGGCGGCGGTGGCCAGCGGCGCATCGGCGGCCTGGGTGACCTCGCCATAGCCCTTGCGGCGCGCGTCATGGCCGATCCTGGCGTCGATATTTCCGGCGGTTCCCGGCATGGCGCGGGCACCGACCGCCTCGCAGCGCGCGGTTTCCATCGCCTCCATCAGATCGCGCGCCATCTGGCCCTGCGGCGCATAGCGCGCGGCGGTGGCGGCGTCGTGATATTTGTGGCGCAGCGCATAGGCATCGGCGGTGCCGCGCGCCAGCAAAACCTCTTCGCGGGTCATCCGGCGGCTGACCTGCGGCAGGCGCACGGTATCCTCGGTCATCCCCGGCGGATCCACCGAATAGCTGACGCCAAGCTCAGGGTCATCGGCCAGCACGCGGGTGGTCTCGGCCAATGCCTTCTTGAACGGGTCGGCAGGGTTGTCGGTGGGCTTTTTCATAGCCTGCAATCTAGGCGCGCAAAGGGGCGAAGAAAAGCGGATTATAGATGCGGTTCAGCGCCGATCGGTTGCGCGCGCCGACCACGACTGGTGGCTAGTCAAGGATCAACGACCGCACGCGGCGCGGCGAGGCGGGCAAAGGCGGGCTCGAACCGGGCGATCTGCGCCGCGCGCAGGTTCTTATAATGCTGTTGCAGCGATCCTCCCCCATCCGGCAGGGGCACGGCCCCCTCATCCGTGCGACAAGCCCGCCGCAGGCGGCACGCAGCACAAGCAGAGACAGCGTCAGGCGGGGCAGGGACAATGGGGCGACACTTGGAAAAATGTGGTGCCGTCAGCTTTGGGGTATCGGGTGTATAGAGATCGCCGGGCCAATCGCGGCAGGTCACCGCCGGTCCCCGCGTCTCAAACACCATCTCGCAAAACCGCTGATTGGTGGTTGCGCAGAAATCCGGCAGCGCCTCGAAGGCGCTGATCTTGGTGAGTGTGGCGCGTGCTGGGACGGTTTTGGCGAAATTCTCCAGCGGGTTGAAGCCGGCATCCATAGTGCCCGGGATGGCTGCTGCCGCGATATGATCGACCGATGCCGCCCGCCGCGGGCACGGCGAGGAGCGGCAAGGCCGCGAGGAGCCGGCGCATGGGAGCACATCCTTTTCATCAGAAACCGAGCGTGACAACAACGCCAGGCTACGCCCGCCCCGGCCGGTGTTGAACCTCCCCCTTCAGGATAGCCTCGCGCACCAGTCGATCCGCCGCCCGCCGGAATAGGCAACCGCCAGGTTTTCCGCGATCATTCTGCGCGACACCGCCTGCCCATCCAGCGAGAGCGCCACCAACCGGCGGCCATAGCGATCGGTGCCGCCGATATCGGCCTCGATCCGGGTGGCATTATCGACGAGCTGCCTCAGCCGTGCCGCCGCCCGCCGCCCCAGTGCGGCCTCCGCTGCACATCCCGGTTCATAGGTTTCGGGCGTGTCAAAACCGGTTAGCCGGGCCCGGAAAACCGGCCCGTCACAGCGCAGATCGACGGTATCACCATCGACCACGCCCGCGACACTGCAGGCGCGGCCCGAGGCCTGCGGCGGTTCAGAGGGCAGACCGATAAACATGAGAATGCCGACAAGGATAAGAGCGGCAGGGACTGTGTAAGGGCGGAGCATCGTCCAAAATCCTAACACACCGCCCGCCCCGGGCGATATCCGCAAATGACCAGAGGGTTAACACCGCGCGCCGATCGCGTGTCTCCAGCGGCGGCGGCCCCGACCGCCGGCACCGCCGAAATCAGCCCATCGACATGCTGGCGGCACTTTCGGGCAGTTCCTCGTCAAAACAGCGCTGGTAGAACTCGGCCACGGTCTGGCGCTCAAGCTCATCGCATTTATTGAGGAAGCTCAACCGGAACGCATAGCCCAGATTGCGGAAGATCTCGGCGTTCTGGGCCCAGTTAATCACGGTGCGCGGGCTCATCACGGTGGAAAGCTCGCCATTCATGAACGCGGTCCGGGTCAGATCCGCAACCGTCACCATCTGGCTGATCTGCTTGCGGCCTTTTTCCGTGTTGTAATGCGGGTTCTTGGCCAGAACGATGGCCGTTTCGGCGTCATGGCTGAGGTAATTCAGCGTTGCCACCAGCGACCAGCGATCCATCTGCGCCTGGTTGATCTGCTGCACACCGTGATAGAGCCCCGTCGTGTCGCCCAGGCCCACCGTGTTGGCGGTGGCGAAGAGGCGGAAATAGGGGTTCGGCGTGATGATCTCGTTCTGATCCATCAGCGTCAGCTTGCCGTCATGTTCCAGCACCCGCTGGATCACGAACATCACATCGGCGCGGCCGGCATCGTATTCGTCGAACACGATGGCCACGGGATTGCGCAGCGCCCAGGGCAGGATGCCCTCGTGAAACTCGGTCACCTGCTTGCCGTCGCGCAGCTTGATCGCGTCCTTGCCGATCAGGTCGATCCGGCTGATATGGCTGTCGAGGTTGACGCGCACCGCGGGCCAGTTCAGACGGGCTGCGACCTGTTCGATATGGGTCGATTTGCCGGTGCCGTGATAGCCCTGGATCATCACCCGGCGATTGGCCTGGAACCCGGCCAGAATGGCCAGCGTGGTGTCGGGGTCAAACTTGTAAGTCGGGTCGATCTCGGGCACTCGGTCCTGGGCTTCCTCGAAACCCTTGACCTTCATTTCAGTGTCGATGCCGAACACATCGCGGACAGAAATATCTTCGGTCGGTTTGGCTGTCACGTCCATTCGGGGCCCCCGGTTCTCATCCGCGCATGATCTGATTTGGAACCCGTGTTGCCTGATATTGCCGGGGGCCGCAAGAGGGGCGGTCGCGCGAAGAACTGTTGGTCATTTGACCGAAAGGCGATAGAAATGCCAGTCATGTCCGGTCGCGCCGAGTTGGAAAACCTGATTGCCCGAACCGTCCTGCGGGACCGGGCTGCCTTTGGCGCGCTCTATGCCGCGACCTCGGCGAAACTCTTTGGCATCTGCCTGCGTGTGTTGAAAGACCGGGCCGAGGCGGAAGACGCGCTGCAGGATGTTTATGTTAAAATATGGAACCGCGCCGGTCGCTATCAGGTGACCGGCCATAGCCCGATGACATGGCTGATCACTGTCGCACGCAACTGCGCGATCGACGTATTGCGCCGGCGCCCGCGTGACGCCGGCGGCGATGCCCGGGATCTGACACTACGCGATCCCGCACCGGGCCCCGAGGCGCAAGCCGTCGCCGTCAGCGAGGCGGGCCGGATCGTCGCCTGCCTGGGCGAATTGGAGGAAGACAGGTCGGCGGCCGTGCGCGGCGCCTATCTGGAGGGAGAAACCTATGCCGATCTGGCGCGTCGCTTTGACGTGCCGATCAACACCATGCGAACCTGGCTGCGCCGCAGCCTGAAGCAACTCAAGGAGTGCCTGGACACATGAGTGACCGGCCCGACATACCGCCCGAAGGCGTTGAGGCAGGCGAATACGTGCTTGGCCTCATGCCCGACGCGGACAAGGCGGCGTTCGAGGCGCGGTTGGCGGACGATGCCGATCTGCGGGCCGAGGTGCTGGAATGGGAGCGCTACTTCGCCGCGTTCGCCGAGGCAGAGGTGGCCGAAATCGCGCCACCCGCGCGGGTCGAAACGGCGATCAAGGCGCGGCTCTTCGAGGCCGGGGGCGCATCGATCTGGCACCGGGTCGGGGTTTGGCGTGCTCTGGCGCTAGCCGCGACCATTGCCATTGCCGCGCTGTTTTTCTGGCCGGCTTCACAGGCACCGGGCCCCGCCTATGAGGCCCGCATCGCATCCGAGGACGGCGCGCTGGTGCTGACGGCGGTGCTGGAAGGCGACATGTTGCGCATTGCGCGGCTCGCGGGGGGAGTTGCCGAAGGCCGGTCGCAGGAGCTGTGGCTGATCGCGGGTGAAGCGGCCCCGATCTCTCTGGGGCTGGTGCCGGATGCGGACGCGGCTGCCCTGGCGGTTCCCGAGGATCTGCGCGCATTGTTTGCAGGCGGCGTTCTGGCGGTCACCGATGAACCGCCGGGTGGGTCGCCCGCGGGCATCGCGACGGGCGCGGTTCTGGCCCTGGGATCGATCAGCGAGACCTAACAAATTTTTTTGGAAAAATTTGGCGCGGGAAAATTTTTCAAAAAATTTTTGCCCGGCCTGAAACTTTGGCGCGGGGGCGTGCGTGGCTTCTGGCATGGGCGGACCGAGGGGGTCCGTTAGTCATGAACAGGAGAAATTTCACATGACCTCGAATTTGCTGAAAACCACTGCCGCGGCCCTTATTCTCAGCGCGGGCACCGGATTTGCCGATGCCCATGCCACCAACCCGATGGTCGGCGGTGCCGAGATGTTCGCCAACCGGACCATTGTCGAAAATGCTGTGAACTCTGCCGATCACACCACCCTGGTTGAGGCGGTGCAAGCCGCGGGGCTGGTCGAAACGCTGTCGGGTGAGGGGCCATTCACCGTGTTCGCCCCGACCGATGCCGCCTTTGACGCGCTGCCCGACGGCACCGTCGAGATGCTGTTAATGGAGGAAAACATCGGTGCCCTGACGCAGATCCTGACCTGTCATGTGGTTGCGGCCGATGCGATGTCGGATGCCATTATGGCAATGATCGCTGAGAATGGCGGCACGTATTCACTTGCGACCGTCGGTGGCTGCACCCTGAATGCTCGAATGCAGGACGGAATGATTGCGCTGCAAGATGAACAAGGCCGCATGGCGACCGTGACCATTGCCGATGTCGACCAGTCCAACGGTGTGATCCATGTAATCGACACGGTGTTGCTGCCCGCAATGTGAATGCCGTTGCCGCCGCCTTGCCCGGGGCGGCGGCACCCTGGTTTTGGATCGGTCGCCGCCGCGATCCCGGCGGGCCGGTCTCAGCGCCGCGCCGAAATCGCGCGCCCGGCAGCGGCCCCCGAGGCCCAGGCCCATTGAAAGTTATATCCGCCCAACCAGCCGGTCACATCCATGACCTCGCCGATCAGGTAGAGCCCCGGGCAGATCCGCGACTCCATGCTCTGCGAGGATACCTGCGCCGTCGACACGCCGCCAAGCGTCACCTCGGCGGTGCGATACCCCTCGGAGGCGGTCGGCGTAAGCTGCCAATCGGTCAGCGCCCGGCAAAGCGTCGCCAGCCGCGCATCGGATTGATCGGCCAGATTGCCGGCCAGCCCCCAGGCGGGGGCCATCGCCTGGATCAGGGCGCGGGGCAGGTATTCGGCCAAAACCGTGGTCAGCGCCTTGCCGCCGCTTTTCGCCCGCCGGGCGTGCAGCAGGTCGAAAAAATCCACATCCGGGCGCAGATGCACCGATAGCGCCGCCCCCTCGCGCCAATAAGAGGAGATTTGCAGGATTGCCGGACCAGAGAGGCCGCGATGCGTAAAGAGCAGCGCCTCATCAAAGCTTGCCCCGTTGCATGCGATCCGAACGGGCAGCGAGACACCGGCCAGCGGTGCGAACCGCTTTTTTGTCGCGTCGTCGAAGGTCAGCGGCACCAGCCCCGGGCGCGTTTCGCTCAAGGCGTGGCCGAATTGTTCCGCAATGCGATAGCCGATGCCGGTCGCACCCATCTTGGGGATGGATTTGCCGCCGGTGGCCACGATCAGATTGCGCGCGCGGACCGTCACGGACCTGCCCTGGCGGGTGAGGGCTACGCAAAACCCCTGCCCATCATGCGAGACCGCGCCGATCTCGGTCTGCAGCCACAGATCGGCGGGCCGCATCTCGGCCAAGAGCATGGCGATGATCTCTTTCGCGGAGCCGTCGCAAAACAATTGCCCCAGGGTCTTTTCATGCCAGGCGATGCCGTGGCGATTCACCATTTCGACGAAGTCCCACTGCGTGAACCGGCTGAGCGCGGATTTGGCGAAATGCGGGTTTTCCGACAGGAAGTTTTCCGGGCCGGCGTGAAGATTGGTGAAATTGCAGCGGCCACCACCCGAGATGCGGATTTTTTCGCCGGGGGATTTCGCGTGATCGACAACCAGAGTGTCGGGCCCGGCATGGGCCGCCGCCATCAGGCCGGCGGCCCCGGCCCCCAGGATCAGGGTGTTTACATGCGTGTCTGGCATTTCGGTCAATCTTGGCGCGCAGCTGCCCGGTTCCACCGGCGGGGTTGTTGCGGGAATGAAAACAGCGCGCGCGCGTTGAGCATCAAGCGGTCAAAACGGCTGGCGGCGCATGTGGGTCGCGCTCTATCTATTTGAAATTCCGGCTGTCCTTGATCTGATCCCAGGCCCAAACAACCTCCTGCAACTGCTCTTCCTGGCTGCGGTCGCCGCCATTCATATCCGGGTGCAGCACCTTGATCAGCGATTTATAGGCCTTGCGCAATTCCGCCTTGGTCCAGTGATCCTTGGCATCCAGAATATCGACCGCGCGGCGTTCGGTCGGCGGCAGGCGGCGGGTGCCGGTGATGGATTTGCCCGGGTTGCGGGTGGCATTGTCGCCCAGAACCTGATGCGCATCGTCAATGCCAAGCCGCGACCAGGCGCGTTCCTCGGCCGATTGCTTGAACGGCTTGGTGGGCCGGTCCCAGACGCGGTCACGCTCCATCTGTTCTTCCATCTCGGCCTCGGTGGTGCCGTCGAAGAAGTTCCATTTCAGATTGTATTCGCGGACATGATCCTTGCAGAACCACAGATAGTCATCCAGCACATCGGGCGATTTCGGTGCGCGATACTGGCCCGGCTCCTCGCATCCGGCATGGCTGCAGGGGCGCTGCGACGTCTCGAACGCACCCGACATGCCCCGCCGCCCGGTGCGGCGTTTCTTCTTATCCGTCGAAACGCGGAGATCGAAATTGAACGGGTCATTTTCGGCCATTTGTCATCCCTTTTCGACTCGGAGCGGACACTCTAAGGTTTTTCGGCAGGCGTATGAAGAGGGCGGAGCGAGATTTCATGACCAGAGCAGATAAAATTCACCAGAGGCTGCAGGCGGCGCTGACCCCCGACCATCTGGAGGTGATCGATGACAGCGAAAGCCATCGCGGACATGCCGGGTATGGCGAGGGGGGCGAGAGCCATTTTCATGTGGTTATTGAGGCGGTTGGCCTTGCGCCGCTATCGCGTGTCGCGCGCCACCGGGCGATCCATGAGGCGATCGGGCCGGATCTGATGGGCGAGATCCACGCGTTGTCGATGGAGATCCGGGTCTGAGCGCCGATGGCCGTTTCGGAACAGCCTGAATCCCTTAACGCTGCCTGAAATCATAGATTTCAACGCGTTAAGCGATGCTCCATGTCGCGAGGGCTCCGAGACGGGGCTTATTCAGCGGCAATATCGCCTTGTGTCCCGGCGTCTTCGATGTCGTCGCGGCGGGCGTGCAGAACCGTCAGGATCGACGCCTCGGGGGGGTGTTCGAGGGTATCGTCGGGGGCGTCATAGGCGATCTGCGGCGGGCTGCCCTGCGGTGACATGAAGGCCAGTTCCAATGGCGTGGGCTGGGGCGCTGCTGCCTGGCTAAGATCCTGTAACTGATCGGCTTCTTCGACTTCGCGGCGGAACACCAGCATGTTGTGATAGACCGTTTTGGTCCTGGTCAAACCGACGCGTTCCTCGGCTGGCAGGGTGTCGGCGCGCAGGTAGCTCCAGCCCTCGGCCCCCAGATCGTTCATCGCGGTGGCCAGGGCATGGGCAAAGCGGGCCTCGGGGCTGCGGACACCCCGCGCCTTCAGGCCCCTAACAGGGGCCGGGACAACCTTGTATTCGTAACTGGGCATGAGCCCCCGAAATGGTTAACGCGAGCCTAACCATAGGGGCAGGCCCGGATTTCCCCAAGAATTCATTGGCCCGTGTGGGGAGTGTTTCCAATGCGGAAACAAGGCGGCGGGGTATGTCACACCGCGTGCACAACCTGTACACATCCTGTGCATACGCGTTTTTCGCACAGAAACCTGCCAATGCCGGAGGATTCGTGCGTGGATGCGAGGGGGTGCTACCCCTGCAACGCCGCGCGGCGCCGGTCGATTTCCGCCTGTTGACGGTCTACCATGGCGAGATACTGGCTGGCCCCGGCCTGTTGAAAAACCGCCCTTGTGCCATCCAGACAGGATTGCGCGCGGTCAAGATGGTCGGGTCGGGCCGAAAAGTCGAAAAAGACCAGTTCCAGATTGCAGAGATTGCCCTGCGTGAATGCCCAATTGAGCGGCACCCTTTCGCGGGTGTATTCCTTCAGCGCCTCCCGATAGGCGGTGACGGCCTGTTGCAGGGTGGCCGGGTCGCTGTCGCGCTCCCCGAGGGTTCGGAGCGCGTTGCCGAGATTGTTCTGGGTCATGGCCCAGTTCAGCGGCACCCTTTCGCGGGTGTATTCCTTCAGCGCCTCCCGATAGGCGGTGACGGCCTTTTGCAGGGTGGCGGGGTCGCTGTCGCGCCCCCCGAGGGTTCCGAGCGCGTTGCCGAGATTGTTCTGGGTCATGGCCCAATCGAGCGGGACCTTGTCGCGCGTGCGTTCCTCCAGTGCCGCGCGAAATGCGGTGACGGCCTGATGCAGGGTGTCGGGGTCGCTGTCGCGTTCCCCGAGGGCGCCGAGCGTGGTACCGAGATTGTTCTGGGTCATGGCCCAGTCGAGCGGGACCCGCTCGCGGGTGCGTTCCTTCAGCGCCTCCCGATAGGCGGTGACGGCCTGATGCAGGGTGCCGGGGTCGCTGTCGCGCGCCCCGAGGGTGCCGAGCGCGATGCCGAGATTGTTCTGGGTCGTGGCCCAGTTCAGCGGGACCCGTACACGGGTGCGTTCCTTCAGCGCCTCCCGATAGGCGGTGACGGCCTGATGCAGGGTGCCGGGGTCGCTGTCGCGCGCCCCGAGGGTTTGGAGCGCGGTGCCGAGATTATTCTGGGTCATGGCCCAGTCGAGCGGGACCCGCTCGCGGGTGTGTTCCTTCAGCGCCTCCCGATAGGCGGTGACGGCCTGATGCAGGGTGTCGGGGTCGCTGTCGCGTTCCCCGAGGGTTTTGAGCGCGGTGCCGAGGTTGTTTTGGGTCGTGGCCCAGTCGAGCGGCACCCGTTCGCGGGTGTATTCCTTCAGCGCCTCGCGATAAGCGGTAACGGCCTGATGCAGGGTGTCGGGGTCGCTGTCGCGTTCCCCGAGGACCTGGAGCGCAATGCCGAGATCGTTCAGCGCAGCCCCGGTCTGATCGGATCCTGTGGCGATGGCCCGGCTTTCGCGGGCAAGGCCGATGGCGACCCGCAGGTCGAAATTCAGGCCCTTGTCGCGGCCGCGTTCATACCAATCGCGCCGGGCCTTGCGCAGAGGGTCAAAACGGGTGGCAGGGTCCGGGTGATCCAGAGCCAGTCTGGCCAGCTCAAAGCGCGCGGCGGCATCCGGGTCGTCGGCGACGCGGGCCTGATCCAGCCCGCCCGTCAGCAATCTGGATTTGCGGGCGGCATGCTCCTCCTCCTCCCGCGCCAGCGCCTCCTCCATCGCGGCCAGACCTTCGGCAAATCGCGATGCGTTGTTCAGCTCGGCGATGCGGGCAAAGACCTGATCGACGAAATCGGGATGGTTGGAATGGGTCTGGCCGGCCTGCTGCATCCTCTCGGCCGCGGCGACGACGTCATCGAGCGCGGTGACAGCCTCATCGAAATCGGAAACCTGCGAAGAGATGCGCTTTGCCAGTTGAACAATGGCGGTATGGGTCAGTTTCAGCTCCCGCCCCTGGGATTTGTCGAGGCGGGCCATCATCTCGCGCATGGTGGCATCCATGCGGTAGACCGCCTGCAAGGTGGACAGGTCGACATCCCATTGCATGTTGTCGCGGAAATCACGGGACTGGACGCAGGCCCTGAGCGCGGCGGACAGGCAGATTTCAAGGATTTCCCGGGCGCCGGTGGCATAGGGATCGGGGTTGATCTGTTCGATCAGCGTGGCGGTGACGGTGGGCACGAACGCGCCCGATGCCAGCAGGGCCACGGTGGGGCCGGGGTCGAATTGCGCCTGTTCGGGCAGATGCGCCAGAAGGTTGGCGGCAAGGTCAAGATCCTCCGGCGGGAATTCCCGGGCGGCGGCAAGCGCATCTTTCGCGGCCCGGACCGCGGCGGTGTGGGTTTTTCCGACGCAGCCCGATTTCAGGTCGCGCCAGGTGGCGGCGAGGTTGATCAGCCCGATGGCCCCGACCGCGGCCCCGGTCGCAACCCCGAGCGCAAAGGTGGTGGCCCCGACGCAGATGGCCCCGACCTGCTTGGTAATCTCACTGCTGCTACTCATGACGTTCCGGGCCCCCCGCGTTCAGGGCGCATTGGGGCATGTTTCCCGATGCCGGTCAACGGGTTGGGCGTGCGGGGGGCAGAGGGGCCGCGGGCGATGGACGTGTTCCCGGGGGGATGGTCAGCCGAAGCTGAGCACCGCAAAGACGACCGCAAGGGCGGCGGCGGTGGAGACCATCAGCCCCAGCTTGCGCAGTTTCGCAGGCGTGTCGGGACCGGGGCGCAGCAGCGCCACCTGCGCCGTCACGGCGGCCGCTGTCATCGCCAGCACCACGAGCATCTTGACCCAGAACCAGAGCGCCAGATCGCCAAGGGTGTAGCTCAGGCTCAGCATCCAGAGGCCGGTGATCCAGAGCAGGATGAGGCCGCCAAATGCCATGCGCCCGATGCGTTTCTGAATGGGGCGGGTTGTGGGCGCGCCCTCGGGGCCCGCCATCTTGCCGATCACCAGATTGGCGATGCCGCCGCCAAGCCCGATGGCCAGCGCGAGGAGATGGAGGATCTTGAGGGTCGCAAGCATAGGCGCGAGTGTAGGGGGAATGTCCGGGTGCGGGAAGGGGGGGCAGAGGCGCAATGTGCCTGAGCGTGCCCTCTCCGCGTTGCCCGTATGGCCGCAATGGGCGCGACGGTTATCCCAGCTTTCGCGCCACGATCTCGTTTACCGCCTTGGGGTTGGCCTTGCCGCCGGTGGCCTTCATCACCTGGCCCACGAACCAGCCCGCCAGTTTCGGGTTCTGTTTGGCCTTTTCGACCTGGGCCGGGTTGGCGGCGATGATTTCGTCCACGGCGGCCTCGATGGCCCCGGTATCGGTGACCTGGCGCATGCCGCGCGCGGCGACGATCTCGGATGGATCACCGCCCTCGGTATAGACGATCTCGAAGAGATCCTTGGCGATTTTGCCCGAGATGTCGCCGCCCGTGATCAGCCGCACGATGCCCGCCAGTTGGGCGGGGCTGACGGGGCTGTCGGTGATGTCGTGATCTTCCTTCTTCAGCCGCCCGAAAAGTTCGTTGATGACCCAGTTTGCGGCCAGCTTGCCATCGCCCGCCTCGGCGGCGACGGCCTCGAAATAGGCGGCCTCGGCGGTGCCCGCGGTCAGCACCGAGGCATCGTAATCGCTGAGGCCGAACGCCTCCATGAAGCGGGCCTTTTTCGCGTCGGGCAGTTCGGGCAGCGAGGCCTTGATGCCGTCGACCCAGGCCTGCTCGATCTCCAGCGGCAGGAGGTCGGGATCGGGGAAATAGCGGTAATCATGCGCCTCTTCCTTGGAGCGCATCGACCGGGTTTCGCCCTTGTCGGGGTCGTAAAGCCGGGTTTCCTGATCGACTGTGCCGCCGCCCTCGACGATCTTGATCTGGCGGCGCGCCTCATGGTCGATGGCGGCCTGGATGAAGCGGAGCGAGTTCATGTTCTTGATCTCGCAGCGGGTGCCGAGATGGGCGAAATCCTGGGTTTCCTGATAGCGCTCATAGGCCCCGGGTTCGCAGATCGAGACATTGACATCGGCGCGCAGGTTGCCGTTTTGCATATTGCCGTCGCAGGTGCCGAGATAACGCAGGATCTGGCGCAGTTTCGAGACATAGGCGGCGGCTTCCTCGGGCCCGCGGATATCGGGGCGGCTGACGATCTCCATCAGGGCCACGCCGGTGCGGTTGAGATCGACGAAGGACATCGCCGGATCCATGTCATGGATGGATTTGCCGGCATCCTGTTCCAGGTGGATGCGTTCGATGCGCACGACCCGCGCGGTGCCGTCGCCCATTTCCACCAGCACCTCGCCCTCGCCCACGATGGGGTGGTAGAGCTGGCTGATCTGGTAGCCCTGCGGCAGGTCGGGGTAGAAATAATTCTTGCGGTCGAAGGCCGATGTCAGGTTGATTTCGGCGTTAAGGCCAAGCCCGGTGCGCACCGCCTGTTCGACGCAATATTCATTGATCACCGGCAACATGCCCGGCATGCCGGCATCGACAAAGGCGACGTTGGAATTGGGCTCGGCCCCGAAGGTGGTCGACGCCCCCGAGAACAGCTTGGCGTTCGAGGCCACCTGCGCGTGCACCTCAAGGCCGATCACCAGTTCCCAATCCTGTTTGGCACCCGAGATTACCTTGGGGTTAGGGGTCTTGTAGGTCAGGTCGAGCATGGGGGCCTCCGGGCTGCAATTGCAGCGTTTTAGGGCAGGCTAAATGGCGGGGCAAGGGGCCTCATCGGCAAGGCCTCGCCTGTTTTGGGGGGGCGGCGGGTCCGGGTTGGATTGCGGCGTGCGATCGCGGCATTGAGGGCGGGCATCCCGCCCGCATCGGGGCGTCATTCGGGAAACCTCATGCTGCGCTTGTTTCTGCTGGCCGTTGTGGCCGTGATCGTGTCGGGCTGCGCCCAGTTGCGCGCCGATCCGACGCCCGTGCCCGACCCCGTTTCCGACCCCGCGCCCGAAACCCGGCCGGTGACGCGGTGGGATCAACGGCCCGAGGCGGCGATCTGGACCCGCGCATCGATGGAAATGCTGGAAACCGAGGCGGCCGTGCTGACACAGGTCGTGCCGGAAGATGCGGAATACTGGTGCCCGGGGTTTACCGAGGCCGACGCCGCCCGGCGGGCTGCCTTCTGGACCGGGTTCATGTCGGCACTGGCATTTTATGAAAGCACCTGGAACCCGGATGCCGTGGGCGGCGGCGGGCGCTATTTCGGGCTGTTGCAGATCTATCCGCCGACGGCGGGATACCGGCAATGCGAGGCGACAACGGGTGCGGGGCTGCGCGATGGGGCGGCCAATTTGCGCTGTGCGCTCAGGATCATGGCCATCACGGTGCCGCGCGATGGGGTGATCAGCCAGGGCCGTCGTGGGGTGGCCGCCGATTGGGGGCCGATGCGCGACCCGGCCAAGGTCGCCGCGATGCGCGCCTGGCTGCGCCAGCAAAGCTATTGCCAGGCCTGACTTGCCCCCGAGGCGCAATCCGGGGCAGCATGGGATGACCAACAATCGGGAAAGGTCTGTCATGCGAATTTGGCTGACAATCGTTCTGTTGACCTTCGCGTCGCCGCTGGCCGCGCATGAGCAGGCGGCGCCGGGCCCCGAACCGGTGCCCGAGGCCGCGCCCCCGGAGGGCCGACCGGGCGCTGAAATTGCGGTGCCGACCCTGCATTGGGATCAGCAACGCCCCGGCATGGCCGCGCCGGCCGATCCGGCCTGGGGCACCGCCCTGATGACCGCGATCGCCGCAGAAGGCGAGATGCTGGCGACGGTGCCCGCCGATATCGGCGCCTGGTGCCCGGCCTATGCGGCGGCAGGCTCCGATCAGCGCGCGGCGTTCTGGGGCGGGCTGGTCTCGGTTCTGGCCTGGTACGAAAGCACCCATAACCCGCGCGCCATCGGTGGCGGCGGGCGCTGGTTCGGGCTGGTGCAGATCGCGCCCGCCACGGCGCGCCACCGGGGATGCGCGGTGGGCACGGGCGAGGCGCTCTTGAATGCCGGGGACAATCTGCGTTGTGGCGTGCGGATCATGGCGCAGAACGTGGTGCGCGATGGCGTGGTCAGCCGGGATTTGCGCGGCGTCGCCGCCGAATGGGGGCCGTTTTACAGCCAGCCCCGGCGAGAGGCGATGCGCGACTGGGTCAGTTCGCAAGACTACTGTGCGGTGACGGAGGCGGGTTAGGTTTGCCGCACCGGGATGTCGCGCGCCGTTATCTCGCGGATAAGCGCCAGCGGATTGGGCAAGGCGCGCGGCGGCAGCGTCACTTCGGCCCCGTTTCGCAGCACGATGCGCATGTCGCGCCCGTTGATCCTGAGATAGGCGATCTGCGCCAATGGCAGCGCCTCTTCGCGAAACCCGTCGAATACCTCCAACAGGGCGGGCGACATGCGGATGCCATAGATCGGCCTCAGCGCGATCTGCAACAGGCAAATCCCGAGGCAGGGCAGCAAGAGCGCCCAGATCCAGAACGGGGCCTTGGCCTGTGCCGCCAGCGCCAGCATGATCAGACCGGCGGCAAGCCCCGGCCAGGACCATTGTATGCGCCCCAGGACGCGGTATTGGAATACACCAGACATGGGGCCACTCTGCCCCCGGTTTTGGCCGATTCTGTGTCGGGCACAGGCCCCGGGCATGGCGAATACCCGGTGATTTCGGGCATTTCGGTCGGGCCCCTGCCAGAGAGGGGGCGCTAGCCCCGCAACATGCGCCCGACCATCTCGGCCAGATCGCGGCTGATGCCGTCGCTGCCGGCGATGCGCTCGAGTTCGGCCAGCATCAGCGCCTGCCGGTCGGCATCGTAGCGGCCCCAGGTCTCGAAGGCTGTAGACAGACGGGCGGCGGTTTGTGGGTTGGCCCGGTCCAGGCGGATAAGCCATTTGGCCAGAAACGCATAACCCGCCCCGGAGGGATCATGAAAGCCTGCCGGGTTTCCGCCTGTCAGCCCACCCATGACGGCGCGGAACCGGTTGGGGTTTTTCATATCAAAATCAGGATGTTCCGTCAGGATCTCTGCGCGGGCGACGGCGTCGGCGGGCCTGGCATGCGCGATTTGCAGCATGAACCATTTATCCATCACCAGCCGGTCGTGATGCCAATCCTCATGGAACCGGGCGGCAATTTCGGGGTCGCCGTGATCCAGCAGGCAGATAAAGGCGGCCAGCTGGTCGGTCATGTTGCGGGCGGCGTCATATTGGGCATGGGCGCGGACGCCATGGTCCTGCGGGGTCAGCCGTCTCAGCGCCATGTTGCGCAAGGCGCGCGCGCCGGCCTGATCGGCGCGGGGGCTGTAATCCGCTGGTGTGTCCAGCCCGGTATAGAGCGCCTCGAACAGATCCCGGCAATGCCCGCCCACCGCCTCGCCCACCGATTTCAGGGCGGCGTGGATGGCGGTGGGATCGGGCACCAGGCCGGTATCGACGCAGGCCTGCGCGATGTCATCCTGCCCGGGCAGCGACAGGACCAGCGCGCGGAAGGCAGGGTCGAGCGTGTCGTTTGCGGTGGTTGCGGCAAGCGCGTCGAACCAGGCCGCCGCGGGCGGGGTGCCGTCGGTGAGCCAGGCCATCACTGTCTCGCGGGTCAGCGACCGGCCCGCCTCCCACCGGGCAAAGGGGTCGGTGTCATGGGCCAGCAGGAGCGCGCGGTCCTCGAATGAGGCCTTGTGGTCGAGGATCACGGGGGCCGAAAACCCGCGCAGCAGCGAGGCCACCGGGCGATCCGAGAGCCCGCCAAAGGTGAAGCTCTGCCGCGTCTCTGTCAGTTCCAGAACCTGCGTCGGCAGCACCTCGGACCCGTCCGGGCCAAGCAGCCCCATCGCCATCGGAATGACTTGCGGATGCGTCTCCGGCTGGCCGGGTGTTGGCGGCGTTACCTGTTCGAATTCAAGGGTGTATGTCCCGTCATCGAAGCTGTCTTCGACGCGGATACGCGGTGTGCCCGCCTGCGAATACCAGCGCTTGAACTGGCTCAGATCGCGGCCGGTGGCCTGCTCGAACACCTTGAGCCAATCCTCGATGGTGGCGGCCTCGCCATCGTGGCGGTCAAAATAGAGATCGAGCGCGCGGGCATAGCCCGCATCGCCCACCAGCCGTTTCAGCATGCCGATGATCTCGGCCCCTTTTTCATAGACCGTGGCGGTGTAGAAATTGTTGATCTCGACAAAGCTTTCGGGGCGGACCGGATGGGCCAGCGGCCCGGCATCCTCGCGGAACTGACGCGCGCGCAGGGCCAGCACATCCTCGATCCGCTGCACCGCCGCGCCGCGCATATCGGCCGAGAATTGCTGATCGCGAAACACGGTCAGCCCCTCTTTCAGGCAAAGCTGAAACCAGTCGCGGCAGGTGATGCGGTTGCCGGTCCAGTTGTGGAAATACTCATGCGCGATAATGGCCTCGATGCGGGCGAAATTATCATCGGTGGAGGTGGCGGGGCTGGCCAGAACGGCGGAGGAATTGAAGATATTCAGCCCCTTGTTCTCCATCGCGCCCATGTTGAAATCATCGACCGCGACGATGTTGAACACGTCGAGATCGTATTCGCGGCCGTAAACATCCTCATCCCATTTCATCGAGCGTTTCAGCGCGCCCATGGCAAAGGCGCATTTATCCTCATCGCCGCGCCGGACCCAGATATTGAGCGCGACAGTGACCCCCGAGCGGGTGATGAAATGATCCGAATGGGCCACCAGATCGCCCGCAACCAGCGCAAAGAGATAGGCCGGTTTCGGCCAGGGATCGTGCCAATCGGCCACTGCCCCGTGCCGGTCGACCGGGTTGCCGTTTGACAGCAGCACCGGCAGGGCCGAATTGATGCGGACATCAAACGGGGCCATCACATCGGGGCGGTCGGGGTAATAGGTGATCTTGCGAAACCCCTCGGCCTCGCATTGGGTGCAGAACATGCCCCTGGACATGTAAAGCCCCTCCAGCGCGGTGTTGGCTTCAGGGTTGATCTCGACCTCGGCCTGCCAGGTGAAGGCATGTTCGGGCAGGTGTTCGGCGGGCACGGTCAGGGCGGTGTCGGAGATCTGATATTCGTTATCTGTCAGAGGTTTGCCGTCCACTGTTGCTGTGATCAGCCTGAGGTTTTCGCCATCCAGATGCAGATCGCTTTTGGCCGCATCGGGGTTGCGCGCAAAGCGGATTTTCGAGCGCACGCGCGTCGCCGTGGGGTGCAGGTCGAACTCAAGCTCCACCTTTTCGACCCACCAGTTGGGGGCCGTGTAATCGGCTAGATGAATCGCTTGTGGGGCCCCGTCGCGCATGGCTGTCTCCTGAACATGTCCGGCGCAGGGTTTCGCAGGTTGATCCGCCGCGCAAGAGGGTTCCTGACAGAATGCTGTCAGCAGGGCTATGGCAATGCTCTGGTCATTGATACTCTGACCCCGAAAGGAACGCCCTAATGGCCTATACCCCCACGAACAGCGCCGTCTGGTTTGAATTGCCGGTTGCCGATCTGGACCGCGCCATCGAATTTTACAGCGCCGCCACCGGTGCCACGATCACCAAGGAACAGATGGGCCCCGATGTGACCGCGATGTTCAAGCCCGCCGATCCCGAAACCGGCGTCGCGGGGCATCTTTACAAGGGCAAACCTGCGGGCGACGGCACCGGCCCCACGGTGCATCTGGCCGCCGAAGGCACGGTCGAGCAGATGATGGAAAGGGTGGCGGCCGCGGGCGGTGCCGTGGTCTCGCCTGCCATCGAGATCCCGCCGGGTCGCTTTTTCTATGCCACCGACCCCGATGGCAATTCCATCGGTCTGTTCGAGCTGGCCTGAGCCATGCGCCGCGCCGACCGCCTGTTCCAGATCGTGCAGCATCTGCGGGGCGGGCGGTTGGTGACGGCACAGCAACTGGCCGAACGGCTGGAGGTCAGCACCCGCACGATTTACCGCGATATTGCCGATCTCATGTCCACTGGAGTGCCGATCGACGGCGAGGCGGGTGTGGGTTACGTGATGGAGGAAGGCTATGACCTGCCGCCGCTCATGTTCACGCGCGACGAGATAGTCGCCCTGGTTGCCGGAGCGCGGCTGATCCGCGCCTTTGGCGGGGCCGATATGGCGCGCGGGGCCGAGGAGGCGCTGGTCAAGATCGGCGCGGTCCTGCCCGAGGCCGAACGGCTGCGCGCGGGCCGGGTGCCGATCCACGCCATCGGGCCGCGCATGACCGACGATCTGCGCGCGTTGATCGACCGGATCGAGCAGGCGACCGATGCCTCGTTGCGGTTGTCGCTGGACTATTCCGATCAGAACGGGGCCGCGACGCGCCGGGTCATCCGGCCGCTTGGCCTGTGGTTCTGGGGGGCGGTCTGGACGGTGGTGGGCTGGTGCGAGCTGCGCGAGGATTTCCGCATGTTCCGGCTGGACCGGATCGGGGGCATGGCCGAGGGCGCGCCATTCAAGCCCGAGCGCGGCCGCCGGTTGCAGGATTTCTACCGCAAGATGGAGGCCGAGCATCCGGGGCGCGGATAAGTCCGTTTGTTGCCTATCGGAAACTTTTCGACTACCTCGATGGCGGAGGCTGCATGCCATGGCATGCGGGCAAGAATCGGGACAGACGGAGATTGCGAAGATGGGCATGCGGGTCGACAAGCACGGGCTTCAGGTTGCCGGGGAACTGGCCGATTTCATCGAGGACCGGGCGCTGCCGGGCACCGGCGTCGATGCGGACAGGTTCTGGGCCGGGTTTTCGGCCCTCGTGCATGATCTGGGACCCAAAAACCGCGCCCTGCTGGACAGGCGCGAAGAGATCCAGGGCCGGATCGATGCCTGGCATATCGCCCATCGCGACGCGCCGCATGACCGCGCCGCCTATAAGGAATTTCTGGAGGAGATCGGCTATCTGACCCCCGAGGGCGAGGATTTCCAGATCGACACGGCCAATGTCGACCCCGAGATTGCGCGCGTGGCCGGGCCGCAGCTGGTGGTGCCTATCATGAACGCGCGCTATGCGCTGAATGCGGCCAATGCGCGTTGGGGGAGCCTCTATGATGCGCTTTATGGCACCGATGCGATGGGATCGTTGCCCGAAGCGCCGGGATATGAGCAGGGGCGCGGGGCGCGCGTGGTGGCCTATGCCCGCGTCATCCTGGATACGCATTTTCCCATCTCCGGGGCCAGCCATGCCGATATCCGGCGCTATGAGATTGTCGATGGCGCGCTGATCATGGATGGCAAGCCGCTGAAAACCCCTGAGAAATTCGTGGGCTTTACCGGCCCGGCGCATTGCCCCGATGCCATCGTTCTGGTCAATCACGGGCTGCATATGGAGCTGGTTTTCGACGGCAATCACCGCATCGGCCGCTACGATCAGGCCAATATGGCCGATATCCGGGTTGAGGCGGCGCTGTCGGTGATCATGGATTGCGAGGATAGCGTGGCCGCCGTCGATGCCGCCGACAAGGTGGCCTGCTATGCCAATTGGCTGGGGCTGATGCAGGGCGACCTGAGCGAGTCGGTGGAAAAGGGCGGCAAGAGCTTTGAACGCGCTCTGAACCCGGATCGCGCCTATACCGGCCCGGATGGCGGGCAGGTGGTGCTGAAGGGGCGGGCGCTGATGTGGATCCGCAATGTCGGCCATCTGATGACCAACCCGGCCATCCTGGACCGCGACGGGGCGGAAGTGTTCGAAGGGCTGATGGATGCGATGCTGACGACGCTGATCGCCATGCATGATTTGAACCGCGAGGGCGGCAATTCGGTGCAGGGATCGGTCTATGTGGTAAAACCCAAGATGCACGGGCCGGACGAGGTGGCGTTTGCCGACGAGATCTTTGACCGGGTCGAGGAGGCCCTCGGCCTGCCGCAACACACCGTCAAGCTTGGCATCATGGATGAGGAACGGCGCACCTCGGTGAACCTCAAGGAATGTATCCGGGCGGCGAAGGCCCGTGTGGCCTTTATCAATACCGGGTTTCTCGACCGCACCGGCGACGAGATCCATACCAGCATGGAAGCGGGGCCGTTCAGCCGCAAGGATTTCATCAAGCGCAAGAGCTGGATCGGGGCCTATGAGGCGCAGAATGTCGATGTGGGTCTGGAATGCGGGCTGCAGGGGCGGGCGCAGATCGGCAAGGGCATGTGGGCGGTGCCCGACCAGATGGCCGCGATGCTGGAGGCCAAGATCGAGCACCCGCGCGCCGGAGCCAATTGCGCCTGGGTGCCCAGCCCGACGGCGGCCACGCTGCATGCGCTGCATTATCACCAGGTCGATGTGTTCGCCCGCCAGGATCAGATCGCGGCCGGCGGCAAGCGCGCCTTTGTCGAGCATATCCTGGATATTCCGTTGGCCGAATACCGGGCCTGGAGCGCGGGCCAGATCACCGCGGAAGTGGAGAACAACGCCCAAGGCATCCTGGGCTATGTGGTGCGCTGGATCGATCAGGGGGTGGGATGTTCCAAGGTGCCCGATATCAATAATGTCGGCCTGATGGAGGATCGCGCGACCTGCCGGATCTCGGCCCAGCATATCGCCAACTGGCTGCATCATGGCATAGTCGATCAGAGCGAGGTGATGGCGGCGATGCAGAAGATGGCGGCCGTCGTTGATGGGCAGAATGCCGGTGATCCGGCCTATCGCCCGATGGCACCGGGATTTGACGGGATCGCCTTTCAGGCGGCTTGCGATCTGGTGTTCAAGGGCCGGGTGCAGCCGTCGGGCTATACCGAGCCGGTGTTGCATCGGCGGCGGCTGGAGCTGAAGGCTTCGCTCTGACGCTGCCTGTGTGGCTGGCGGCGGGATATGAGTATTTATGACAAAGAAGAAGCCGAAAATGGGGCCATGGGACATTTCGCGGATTGGGCAATGGTGGTTCAATGGCGGTGCTGGCTGTCATCGCGGGATAGTTGTCTGGTTCGCGGCGGCGGGCGTTAACCTTAATGGGAGGTAAAGGGCATGATTAGTTTGGAAGCGGCGCGGATCATGGTGGCGGGCGCGCGCGCCAAGGGGCGGGATCTGGGGCTGAAGCCTCTGAGCGTCGCTGTTTTGGATGCGGGCGGTCATTTGCTGGCGTTTGAGCGCGAGGACGGGGCCAGCCCGGGGCGGTTCGAGATCGCGCGCGGCAAGGCTTATGGCGCGGTGATGCTGGGCATGCCGGGATCGGCGCAGATGGC
>Ga0316209_1000151_pt1:132500-139056 | contig 139056 bp, 134 predicted proteins | sample 6monopyrite_MG_FD_204945 | JGI IMG/M metagenome (GOLD analysis project Ga0316209, IMG submission 204945) | Microbial mat bacterial communities from mineral coupon in-situ incubated in ocean water Damariscotta River, Maine, United States -... | ecosystem: Environmental > Aquatic >... | reverse complement strand
GCCACCTTCAGCTGATTGAACTTCGACTTCTCAAACTTCTCCACCGCATAGTCTTTGGTGATTTCGAGGGTCTTGATGGTAGATTTAGAGGGAATTTCGAACATCGCATCAGTGATGATTGCTTCACAGATAGATCGTAGACCTCTGGCGCCAAGCTTAAATTCCATCGCTTTACCCACAATGTAACCGAGTGCATCCTCAGTAAACTCCAATTTCACTTTTTCCATATCAAACAGTTTTTCATACTGTTTCACAAGTGCATTCTTCGGAGTGGTGAGTATTTCTTTTAGCGCTTTTTCATCCAGCGGATCAAGATGGGTCAGCACAGGAAGCCGTCCAATCAACTCAGGAATCAAGCCAAAGCTTTTCAAATCCTGAGCGGTGATATATTGGAGAAGGTTCTCTTTGTCAATGGTCTTAGACTCGGCATCCACTTCGCTGGCAAATCCAATTGGGCGTGTGTTCAGTCGAGTGGCTATGTGACGCTCCACCCCGTCAAATGCCCCACCGCAGATAAACAAAATATTTTCTGTTTCAACCGTAATCATTTTTTGATCCGGGTGCTTTCTGCCGCCCTGTGGCGGTACATTCACAGACGTACCTTCCAATAATTTCAGTAAAGCTTGCTGCACACCCTCACCACTCACGTCTCTGGTAATGGAGGGGTTGTCCGATTTTCGAGCAATCTTGTCGATCTCATCTATGTACACAATCCCGCGCTGGGCGGCCTCTACCTCATAGTCAGCCGATTGCAAAAGTCTGGTCAGGATGCTCTCGACATCCTCGCCCACATAGCCGGCTTCTGTCAGAACGGTGGCGTCAGCGATGCAAAATGGAACCTGAAGGATTTTGGCCAGCGTTCGAGCCAGATACGTTTTTCCAGTTCCGGTCTGACCCACCATAATGATGTTTGACTTTTCGATCATTACATCTTCCTTGGTACTCGGCTGCATCAACCGCTTGTAGTGGTTGTACACGGCCACAGAGAGAAATTTCTTTGCCTCATCCTGCCCAATCACAAACTCATCCAAATGAAGTTTCATGTCGATCGGCTTGATCAGCTTGAAGGAAGGAGACTCAGGATTGTTTTCCTCTTTGGTCTCTTCAGTGAGGATTTGATTGGCTTGGCTGATGCACTTGTCACAGATGTGCGCGTGAATGCCTGAAATCATCAAGTCAACATCCTTTTTATTTCTTCCGCAAAAACTACACGTTACTTGTGCTGCCATTTCATTCTATTTACACATTGTCGCAATACCCAATACCCAATACCCAATACCCAATACCCAATACCCAATACCCAATACCCAATACCCAATACTCAATACCTAATACCTAATCTCACTTTTTCCTCAATACTTCGTCAATGAGGCCATAGCCCTTTGCTTCTTCGGCGCGCATCCAATAATCCCGATCAGAATCCTTCTCTATTTCCTTGTAGGTCTTTCCAGAATGATCTGACAATATCGTATAAAGATCTTTTCTAAGCTCAACCATTTGCTTCAATGTGATTTCCATATCTCTGGATTGTCCCTGCATGCCGCCAGAGGGCTGATGAATCATAATTCTAGAATGGGGAAGTGCTGATCGCTTGTCCTTGGCACCACCAGCAAGAAGTACGGCGGCCATAGAAGCAGCCATACCTGTGCAAATAGTGGCTACATCTGGGCCAACATATTGCATGGTATCATACATGCCAAGTCCTGCATACACCGAACCACCCGGACTATTTATATAGAGGAGTATGTCTTGTTTTGGATCAACGGACTCCAAGAAAAGAAGTTGAGCAGTAATAATGTTGGAAATATTATCATCCACTGCCATTCCCAAGAAGATGATTCTGTCCATAATTAATCTCGAGAACACATCTATTTCACGAAAATTAGTTGGTCGTTCTTCTATAACCGCCCGGGTCATATTCTCCACGTGATTGGCATATGCATCAAACGTAGTAGTGCCTACCTTATGGTCTTTGGCGAATTTCTTGAATTCTTCTTTGTTAATCATGGGCTTAAATTTAATGCTATTTAGACAAGTGTCAGTATTTCATCTTCAATTCTGTAAATAGGGTCTTGTTTCATACTTGCGACAGTTGATATTGTGAAAAGAATTGTCGCCACACTGGAGGCCACTAGTTAGCTATTCAGCCAATTAGCCAGTTCTCTAAAACCGAATTCACTAGTTAACTATTTAACCAATCAACTAGTTCACTAAAAATCAAACTAGTTCACTGATTTACGCCATTTTCCTAAAGGCATCCAAAGACACCTCTTTGTCCTTGATGGTGATCTCCTTTTCTAGAAAGTCCATCACTCTTCGGTTCTGAACCTGACTAAAGACTTTCATATAGTTGTCGCCATTTTCACCTTGCAGATAATTGTTGGCAAAGTTTTCCAATTGATCTTCCATTCCTTCACCGATTCCCGATGAAGCAAACTGATTTCTGATGAGTGTTTTGGCCTCTTCTAGCACCTCCTCATTATCAATCTCAATATTTTTGGTCTTCACAATGTGGTTTCGAATCAGCGACCATTTCAATTCTTTGGCATACGTCGAGTATTCCTTTTCAAGGACTTCTTCGGTCATCTCTTTATTGACTTCTGTTAGCCACTTTCTGAGAAAATTGTCTGGCAATACGATCTTCGCTTTTTCGATAAGAAGCTCTCGAAGTTTGAAGTCGAAGAATTGAGATTCTTCGCTCGCATAATTTTTGCTCACCGCTTCCTTCACTTTTTCTTTGAAAGAATCCAAAGAATCAATGGCGCCTTCACCAAAGGTTTTATCAAATAAAGTCTGATTCACAGGAATTTCCTTTATCCGCTCAATACCCTGAATAGTGATCGTGAATTTCCCTTTGATCTTTTTGTATTCTTCGTCGGTCAGACCAAGCTGATGTTTCAGCAAGTTAGGACTCTTGTAGAGTTTTTTTCCTTCTATCGAAATCTTCTCTCCAACTTTTGAGCCTCTGAATTTCTTCCAGGCACCTTTCTCCAGCTCTCGCATGTCGATTTTGAGCTCCTTGCTGATAGATTCGTCAGCAGAGACAACTGATGCCAACACGAAATCTTTTTCCTCCACCGTCTCCACTACCTCAGGTTCACCAAATTGGCGTTGCAGATTCTCGATCGTTTCATTGATCACCGAATCATCCACCTTTATTTTGTATCTCTCAGCTTTGACTTTCTGGCCAATCTTCAATTCGAAATCATTGGCAAAACCAATGTCGAATTCAAATTCAAAATCTTTCTGATTTTCCCAATCAATGGATTCGGCTTGTTGTTTATTCGGGAGAGGTTCACCAAGAAATTGTAAGTCACTCTCCTTTAAATAGTCCGTGAGTTTGTGTCCTACCATGTGATTGATTTCCTCAACGATCAGCGATTTCCCATACATGGATCGAATCATTCCAACAGGAACTTTCCCAGGCCGAAAACCTTTGATATTGGCCTTTTTACTATACTCCTTCACTTTTTGCTCAACGGCTGGTTGATAATCAGCTTCCTTTAGGCTAACTTTAATTGTACCTTCGTTTTTGTTGGTTTTATCAAGTGTAATTTCCAAGTGCTTAGAATTTTAGTTGAAAAAATAAAAACCCTCTTACACGTCCCGATAGTTATCGGGATCGGGAAGAGGGAATTTTCATTGTGCGGATGAAGGGACTCGAACCCCCAAGCCTCGCGGCGCTAGATCCTAAGTCTAGTGCGTCTACCAATTTCGCCACATCCGCAAATGGGTCGGCAAAGTTAGATAAATATTTGAATACTTCAAGGGAATAAAGATGGTAGTTGAGGAAGATTTGGAATTGGAAAAAAAGGAAATCCTTCGGAGGTATCGGAAACTGCTCAGGTATGCAAAACCATTCCTGCAAAAAGGAGATACAAAGGAAATCAAAAGAGCATTTAAGACAAGTATGGAGGCACATGCCGACATGCGTAGGAAATCGGGCGAACCCTATATTTATCATCCCTTGGAGGTGGCTCAAATATGTGTTGAGGAAATTGGGCTTGGCACCACCTCTGTAGTTTGCGCTCTGCTCCATGATGTAGTGGAGGACACAGAAATATCTATTGCGGAGATTGAGGCTGATTTTGGTGGAAAGGTGGCTCGAATAATTGATGGACTCACCAAGATTTCAGGAGTATTTGAACAAGGCACATCGGAGCAGGCAGAGAATTTCAGAAAAATGCTTCTCACTCTGTCCGATGATGTCAGAGTGATTCTTATCAAATTGGCCGACAGGCTGCACAACATGCGTACCCTCGAAAGCATGCCGCGCCATAAGCAGTTGAAGATTGCCAATGAGACAATCTATTTGTATGCGCCCCTGGCTCACCGGCTGGGGCTTTATAATATCAAATCTGAGTTGGAGGATCTCTCATTGAAGTACACTGACTCTGATGCCTACGTTGAGATTGTAGAAAAAATCCGATTTTCTAAAGACATTAGGGATCGATTCATTCGGCAGTTTATTCGGCCCATCAAAGAAGAGATTACTAGATTGGGATACAAATTTGATATCAAAGGCCGGCCAAAATCCATCTATTCTATTTGGACCAAAATGCGCGCACAGGATGTGAGTTTTGAAGAAGTCTTTGACTTGTTTGCCGTGCGTATTATTATTGATACCGATGTAGAAAAGGAAAAAGGTGCCTGCTGGCAGATATATTCGATCGTCACAGATTTTTATCAACCAAACCCCGATAGGCTGAGAGATTGGGTGAGTACGCCAAGGGCCAATGGCTATGAATCCTTGCACACGACAGTCATGAGTGCGAAAGGGCAGTGGGTTGAGGTGCAAATCAGAACTAGACGAATGGATGACATTGCCGAGCGAGGGTATGCCGCACACTGGAAATATAAAGACGGGAAAGGGGCATCCGACGCTGACATGGGGCTGGAAATGTGGATAGGAAAAGTTCGGGAAATATTAGAACAGGACAAATCCTCCGCTATTGAATTCGTTGATGATTTCAGATCAAATTTTTTCCAAGATGAGGTATTTGTTTTCACCCCCAGGGGTGATTTGGTCACCTTGCCAGGCGGAGCTACCGCTCTGGACTTTGCTTTTGACATTCACTCCGAAGTGGGCTATCACTGCCTTGGGGCAAAAGTGAATCAAAAACTCGTACCGTTGAATCACAATCTCCGAAATGGTGATCAGGTGGAAATCCTGAATTCTAAAAAACAAAAACCTAACAAGGGTTGGCTGGAGTATGTCGTCAGCTCCAAGGCCAAATCCAAAATAAAGGATGCACTAAAAGAGGAGCGGAAGGAAGTAGAGGATGCTGGGAAGGAGATTATCCAGCGAAAGTTGGGACAAATGAAGATGTCCTTGAATTCGGACGATCTCAATGGACTTGCGACACATTTTAATTTAAGAACTGTTTCCGAACTTTATTATGATGTTGGTTCAGGTAAGATTGAACACAAGCAAATCAAGCAATTTTATAAAAAAATGCTTGCTGAGAAAGAGAACATCCCCAAAAGAGCAACACAGCCATCGGAAGTTCATGAAAATTTAAAGAAGGTTAGAAAGAAAGATTACGATTTGCTGCTCCTTGGGGAGGACATGGATGTGCTGGATTACAAGTTTGCGAACTGCTGTAATCCAATCCCAGGGGATGATGTGTTCGGATTCGTGACAGTAAGTGAAGGAATTAAGATACACCGTACCGGATGCCCAAATGCCGCCGAGCTCTTATCTAATTATGGATACAGAATCATAAAGGCCAAGTGGACATCCAGTCAAGACAAATCCTTTGAAGTAGGAGTGAAACTGATCGGTACTGACAGAATAGGGCTGATCAATGATATTTCCAATGTGATATCAGGTGAACTCAAAGTGAACATGCGTTCCATCACTATAAACACCGAGGGGGGTATTTTTGAAGGAGAGATACATTTGTATATCAACCACACTCGACATCTAGATACATTGATTAAAAAATTGGAAAAAGTACAAGGTGTTGTCAATGTCTCTCGAATATTTTGACACATAAATTCAAAAACCAATCTCGGCTATTTTTTCATTACCGAAACTAATTCACGAGTAAACCAATCAACTAGTCACAATACCTCTGGTATATTTGCAATTCAATGGATTCCCCAAATACGTACGAGGAAGTAAAAAAAATTTTCACTTCATTTTTGGAGTCAAAGAGCCTCCGGAAGACACCTGAGCGCTATGCGATTTTGGAAGAAATTTACTCTAAGAGTGGCCATTTTGATGTGGAATCACTTTATGTCAACATGAAGGATAAAAATTACAGGGTGAGCCGCGCGACGGTTTATAATACACTGGATTTACTTTCAGAATGCGATTTGGTCATCCGACATCAGTTTGATCGTGCCATTGCCCAATACGAAAAATCATTCGGGTATCGACAGCACGATCACCTTATTTGTACTGATTGTAATCAGGTTCAGGAATTCTGTGATCCCAGAATCCAGAATATTCAAAATACAGTTGGGGAGTTATTACAATTCAATGTTGTTCATCACTCCCTTGTGCTTCACGCAAATTGTATGAGGGAGAATTGTCCAAACAAAAAATGAT
>Ga0316209_1000151_pt1:0-127500 | contig 139056 bp, 134 predicted proteins | sample 6monopyrite_MG_FD_204945 | JGI IMG/M metagenome (GOLD analysis project Ga0316209, IMG submission 204945) | Microbial mat bacterial communities from mineral coupon in-situ incubated in ocean water Damariscotta River, Maine, United States -... | ecosystem: Environmental > Aquatic >... | reverse complement strand
CCTAAATTTGTACTAAGTTGATCTAAGGTGGTCCAGTTGCATAGACAGCCAGGATGTTGGCTTGGAAGCAGCCATTCATTCAAAGAGTGCGTAACAGCTCACTGGTCGAGCGACAGGGCATCGATAATAATCGGGCATCAAGTACAATACCGAAGCTTAGGATCATTTATGATGGTAGGGGAGCATTCTTTATGCGGCGAAGGTGAACTGTAAAGTTTGCTGGAGCGTAAAGAAGCGCAAATGTAGGCATAAGTAACGATAAGGCGGGTGAGAAACCCGCCCACCGAAAGACTAAGGATTCCCCGGCTATGCTAATCAACCGGGGGTTAGTCGGGACCTAAGGCGAACCCGAAAGGGGTAGTCGATGGACAATCAGTTAATATTCTGATACCACCTATAATTTCGATGGGGTGACGGAGTAGTGAAAGCACCGCGTACTGACGGAATAGTACGTTAAAAGGAGTAGGTATAGGGACTGTAGGTAAATCCGCAGACCCTGCTGAACCTGATAGTACCACAACGCTACGGCTGAGTGGATAGTGTGCCTAATCAGACTTCCAAGAAAAACCTCTAAGGCATGGTTATAGGTGCCCGTACCGTAAACCGACACAGGTAGTTGAGAAGAGAATTCTAAGGTGCTCGAGTGATTCATGGCTAAGGAACTAGGCAAAATCGCCCTGTAACTTCGGGAGAAGGGGCGCCTACTTCGGTAGGCCGCAGTGAAAAGACCCAGGCGACTGTTTATCAAAAACACATGGCTTTGCGAACTTGAAAGAGGATGTATAAGGCCTGACACCTGCCCGGTGCTGGAAGGTTAAGGGGGGATGTTATCCTTCGGGAGAAGCATTGAACTGAAGCCCCAGTAAACGGCGGCCGTAACTATAACGGTCCTAAGGTAGCGAAATTCCTTGTCGGGTAAGTTCCGACCTGCACGAATGGTGCAACGATCTGGGCACTGTCTCGGCCATGAGCTCGGTGAAATTGTAGTCGCGGTGAAGATGCCGCGTACCCGCAACGGGACGGAAAGACCCCATGAACCTTTACTACAGGTTCACATTGGTATTGGGTAAATGATGTGTAGGATAGGCGGGAGACTCTGAAGCTGTGCCGCTAGGTATGGTGGAGTCGTTGGTGAAATACCGCCCTTTATTTATCTGGTGCCTAATCCGCCTAAGGCGGAGACAGTGTGTGCTGGGTAGTTTGACTGGGGTGGTCGCCTCCAAAAGAGTAACGGAGGCTTTCAAAGGTACCCTCAGCATGTTTGGTAATCATGCGAAGAGCGCAATAGCATAAGGGTGCTTGACTGTGAGACCTACAAGTCGATCAGGGTCGAAAGACGGATATAGTGATCCGGTGGTTCCGTATGGAAGGGCCATCGCTCAAAGGATAAAAGGTACTCTGGGGATAACAGGCTGATCTCCCCCAAGAGCTCATATCGACGGGGAGGTTTGGCACCTCGATGTCGGCTCGTCACATCCTGGGGCTGGAGAAGGTCCCAAGGGTTGGGCTGTTCGCCCATTAAAGTGGCACGCGAGCTGGGTTCAGAACGTCGTGAGACAGTTCGGTCTCTATCTGTTGCGGGCGTAAGAAATTTGAGTAGATCTGACTTTAGTACGAGAGGACCGAGTTGGACTAACCGCTGGTGTACCAGTTGTCTCGCCAGGGGCATTGCTGGGTAGCTACGTTGGGAAGGGATAAGCACTGAAAGCATCTAAGTGCGAAACCCACTACAAGATGAGATTTCTTTTAAGGGATGTTCTAGATGAGGACGTTGATAGGCTGTAAGTGTAAAGGCAGTAATGTCAAAGCTGAGCAGTACTAATTACCCGTAAACTTTTTTGAATACTACGTTTTATTCGTTTCTATGAAATAATCTTTCACAATATTTGTCATGAAAAAATTGAGCATGTTCTGCATGCTATTCCTTGGAAGTTGTCTGAGGTCTAAGATTTTATGGTGATTAAGGCGGTGGGGCTCACCTCTTCCCATTCCGAACAGAGAAGTTAAGCCCGCCAGCGCTGATGGTACTGCCGTAACAGGTGGGAGAGTAAGTCGTTGCCATTTTTTTATTTAAACCATCCTTTTTTAGGGATGGTTTTTTTATGCCCATTGATTTCTAAATGGAAAATTTGATTTTTTGGAACTATTTGGCGAAAGCGGGTTGCTACCGTAGATCTTCTTTGGTGGTTATTTTGATGTTGTTGTAGGATCCAGTTGTTAAACGGACGTTATAGCCTGAATCTTGGTACAGAGAGGAATCATCAGTATAATTATCAATTTCTGTTATTTCATATGCAGTTTTGATTTCGCTGACTCGGAAAGTTTGTGGTGTTTGGACTAATCGAAAATTGTCCCTGTTTCGGGGCTTGGATTTTCCATTCGAAATTTCTCTAATAGAATCTTTCAAAGGAACGGCCGCTACTCCCGAGCCAAATTTGTTCGCTGAATTAAATGAATCTTCGATTATTTGAGTAGAGACAAATGGCCTGACGGCATCATGGATAGCAACTAGTCCTTCATTATGGATGCACTCCAGCCCAAAACGAACTGATTGCGTTCGTGTATCTCCACCGGTCGTAGTTGTAATTGATTGATTTGCGAAATGGTTTTTTTGAATTAGCTTCCAAGTACCTATTTGCTCCTTGGGAAGGACCACAATCAATTTAACGGAATCATCGTATTTGAGAAATTGATTTATCGTATGAACGATAATTGGTTTTCCATCAATTTCAAGGAACTGTTTAGGGATGGTGTTTTGCATTCGGAGACCCTGCCCACCAGCTACTATAAGGGCGTATTTCTGCATTACACAATAAGCATCGCATCGCCATAAGTGAAGAATCGATACTTTTCTTTCATTGCTATTTTGTAAGCTTCCATCACCAGGTCGTATCCTCCGAAGGCACTGGCCATCATTAGCAAAGTAGATTCGGGTAAATGGAAGTTGGTTACCAATGCATGGCAAATTTTGAAGTCGTATGGAGGAAAAATGAACTTGTCAGTCCAACCGCTGTTTGCTTTGAGAAGTCCATTTGCAGAAACGGATGATTCAAGCGTTCTCATCACCGTGGTACCTACGGCGCAGATTTTAGTCCTTTCGTCCAGTGCTCTATTCACTCGTTTCTCAGTTTCGTCACCGACCCAGTAATTTTCTGAATCCATCTTGTGTTTGGTAAGATCTTCAACATCGACTGGTCTGAATGTGCCAAGACCTACATGGAGTGTGATGGCTTTGGTGTCAATTCCTTTGAGTTCAAGGCGCTTCATCAGTTGAGGTGTAAAATGAAGACCGGCTGTAGGTGCTGCAACAGCACCTAAATGTTCGGCATAAATTGTTTGAAATCTCTCCCGATCTTCCGATTCTGTTTGGCGGTCAATTTCTTTTGGGAGCGGGGTTTCACCCAACCGATCTATTAAGCCATAAAATTCATCTTCAGATGAGTCGTTCAAGAAACGAATAGTTCGTCCTCTAGATGTAGTATTGTCAATAACTTCAGCGACCAGCTCTCCTTCACCGAAGTACAGCTTATTGCCAACCCGAATCTTTCTGGCAGGATCAACCAGTACGTCCCAGAGTTTCATTTCTTTATTGAGTTCTCTGAGTAAAAAAACCTCGATTTTTGCACCCGTTTTTTCCTTGTTTCCGTACAACCGTGCAGGAAAAACTTTGGTATTGTTCACGACAAACATATCTCCTTCATCAAAGTAGTCGGTGATGTCAGAAAATGATTTATGTTCAATCTCACCTGTATCTCTATGGAGAACCATAAGACGAGAGTCGTCACGGTTTTCTGTTGGGTAGAGTGCAATATGACTTGATGGAAGATCGAATTTAAACTTAGAAAGTTTCATTGGCGTGTTGCGAGATTAATACTTTAAGGAGCGCAAAATTAGCAAAATGTTTTGTTATAACTTTAATCTTGCTTTTATATAAACGGAATCTACTATGATGATCTTTTTTAAACTTGTGGGCGAGAGCTTTTTGTTCGCTCTAGGAGCATTGAGGGCCAATATTCTCAGGACCATTTTGTCTTTGCTGGGAGTTACTATCGGCATCTTTTTGATCATTTTCGTTTTTACGATAGTGGATTCATTGGAGCGTGGGATTAACAAAAGTTTAAGTGCTCTAAATGCGCGGAATATTGACGTATATCACATGCCTTATATTTTTAGTAGAGATGACCCTTGGTGGGAATATTTCAAAAGGCCTTATGTAACATGGGAAGAGTTTCAGTACTTGAATGAAAATGTTGCTAATGTTGAAGGCATAACTATTTATGCAGGTACTGGTCAGCAGATTTTGCAGTATAAAAATAACAGCACATATGATGCAAATATTGGAGGTGTGTCATTTGGATATAAAGAGGTGTACGAATTGGAACTGGAAGACGGGAGGTATTTTACAGAAGAGGAGGTGGCGGGAGGTAGAAATGTAGTTATTCTAGGTTATCGTTTGGCTAAGGAATTGTTTGGTGATGTGAATCCAATTGGAAAAACTATTAAACTCAAGGGAGCAAAATTTTATTTGATAGGCACCATACCTGAGGTGGGAGAACAAATATTTGGAATAAATAGTAACGATGATGCCGCTTTTATTCCGTTTAGAACACTACAGAAAATATTCCACTCGGGTAGGAACTCGGGCTTAGCTCCGATTATAAGTATGAAAGGCAAAGAATCTGATCAAGGGCTTAGAGAATTAGAGGGTGAGCTTAAAGGACTTATGCGAAGAGTTAGAGGTTTGAAACCAAAACAGAAGGACAATTTTGCGCTGAATAGACAGGATGCCATAATGAATTCCATTGGAGGTGTTTTTGAAATTCTTGGGGTCGCTGGCTGGTTTATTGGGATATTTTCTATTCTAGTTGGTGGGTTTGGTACAGCCAATATAATGTTCGTATCCGTGCGGGAGCGAACCAGCATTATCGGCATACAGAAATCTCTCGGTGCTAAAAACTATTTTATCCTTTTTCAATTTCTTTTTGAGTCAATCTTTTTATGCCTGATTGGTGGTGGTTTTGGAATTATCGTCGTGTATTTATTGAGTTTTATCAGTTTGGGATCGCTTGACCTAGTTCTGTCCTTGGACAATGTACTACTCGGAGCTGGCCTATCTTCAATTATCGGTGTAGTGGCTGGCATTATTCCAGCAATAAAAGCCTCCAGAATGGATCCTGTGATTGCGATAAGGTCGTAATTTTCTTTTTCAAGTTGCGGGTTGGATTGATTTTCAGAATTGAAATCAATCGGCAAATTCGTTCTCTGGCACGCATTTTTAATACCAAAAATCTAATACGCAAATTCCTTCAGGAGCATATTGGAACTTGGTTTCCAATTGTCAACAATAACTCACCAGCTCGCATGATCTAGATTCGTCGAAATCCGGGTGGTGGAATCTCGAACAATTTCCAAGGGGCTACACAGACAACCTGTGTTGCATCGCATTTCCGAACAAACAACGTCTTTTCCATCTTTAAGAAATAGGCTATAATCGCCGACGGGTAGATTGATGGAAAATTTACCCAGTTCATTGGTAACAACTGAATCTTTTAACAATTCAACCTTAAAATTTTCTGAAGGGCTGGTAATATAAACTGTCGTAGAAATGGGGGATGGGTGACAAGGAGCCACACCGGGGCTTGGCATACAGTTTCCTTCAAAGATTCCAATGGTCCCTATCAGCGTACCGAGTCCTAAGGGTAGTTGCTGAGCCGTACATGAACTAACAATTAAAACTAGGATTATAAGCCGGAAAGTATGAATAATTCCCATACCACAAATTTAATATTATTTGCTCCCATGAGCTTTCTACAAGAATATTGTATGGAAATATCATCATATGATAATATTATCTATCAAATTTAGTGTCGGACTATTGACATAGAATATTTTACTAAAGGTTATTTTTTTGAAATTAAATATTTAAGTATTTGCAATCTAGTTGCGATATGATTTGATTATAAAAATGATTCAGAATATTCCTGGAGCTATTAAAAAAATACTATTACATTCGCCGCGACTAAACAAAACTATTACTAACTAAACACTACTAGGATGAACAAAACCCAGTGGCACTGGAAAGCGCTGTTGCTAGCTTTCTGCGTGTCGACAACACCACTTCTTGCTCAAACTTCACATGAGAGACAAGAAATTAGCGGCAAATACAATCAATTAAAACTTACCCAATTACGCAGATCGTTTAGTGCAGAAGCAACCAAACGGAAGCAGCGGGCCGTTCAAATGGCAGCACAAAATGGGTGGGATGTATTTAAGAAAAACAGTGATGGCTCTGTAGATGAGTTGATAGCTGTTACTCAAGATGGGCATCCAATCTACTATACCATTTTCAATGTCGCTGCGGCAAGATCCACTCGAGTTAATCACTTGAATATTGGTGGTTCGACTGGTTTAAATTTGGATGGGCAGAACATGACAGCATATGTTTGGGATGGTGGGCCGCTACGGCTTACACATCAAGAATTTGATGGAGCCGGAGGAAATAATCGCGTCAGCATCAATGATGGAGTAACGGCTATTAATAGCAATAGCTTTCATTCTCAGCATGTGACAGGCACGATCATGGCATCTGGTTTTGTGGCTGCTGCCAAAGGAATGGCTCCACAAGCGAGAGCATTAACACATGAGTGGAATAATGATCTTGCTGAGGCCACAACTGAAGCGGCCAACGGGATGTTACTATCAAATCATTCATATGGTTTTAGAGCTGATTTGATTCCTGATTGGTATTTCGGTGCATACATTCAGGATTCTCAGGATTGGGATAATCTGCAATATAATTCGCCATACTACTTGCAAGTGGTGGCTGCCGGAAATGATGGCAATGACAACTCGTCAAATGCATCTCCATTGAATGGAAACTCGTCGTACGATAAACTGAGTGGCACATCCACTTCTAAGAATACGATGGTGGTCGCCAATGGTCAGGATGCGAATATCAATAATGATGGAACGTTTGTGTCCGTGACAATCAATGGTAGCAGTAGCGAAGGGCCAACCGATGATATGCGGATTAAGCCAGACATTACTGGAAACGGAACAGGCGTTTATTCGACCTATGACAATGCGGACGATGCATATAATTCCATCAGTGGTACGTCCATGGCATCACCAAATGTGATGGGATCATTGTTGTTATTGCAGCAGCATTACAATAACGTCAATGCAAGCTACATGCGAGCGGCTACTCTGAAGGGCTTGGCTTTACACACGGCAGACGATGCTGGTATCTCTGGGCCTGATGCAATTTTCGGATGGGGGCTTTTGAACGCTAAGGCTGCCGCCGAAGCAATTACGGCGAATGGTGGTGCTACGCAAATTCAAGAATTGACGTTAAGCCCTGGACAAACATTTACATTGAACGTTGATTCAGATGGACTTAATCCTCTTTTGGCTTCTATCTCATGGACTGATCCTGCCGGTACAGCCAACACAGGAACAACCAACTTGACTACTCCAGTATTGGTCAATGATTTGGATATTCGAGTTTCTCAGGGTGCATCCACCTATTCTCCTTACAGGTTGACTGCTGTCAATGCGAATGGAACTGGAGATAACAACGTGGACCCGTATGAGCGAGTAGATATTGCGACCGCAAATGGGACATACACCATCACGGTGACGCACAAAGGATCATTATCTGGTGGCAGTCAAAATTTCTCACTTGTTGTGACAGGTCTTGGATCATCTCAGCCGTGCAGTGCAACTACCCCCACAGGTCTGGCTTCTTCCAATGTTGGAGCTACCACCGCTGGCCTTAATTGGTCAGCCGTATCAGGAGCGACTTATGACGTTCGTTACCAACAAGTTGGAGCAGGAACTTGGACAACCAATGCTGCAAGTGGAACTTCAGTAAGCCTGACAGGCCTTACTGCCTTGACTCAGTACGAAGCGCAAGTACGGAGTAAGTGCTCCGATGGAAGTAATTCTGCTTACAGTGCGTCTGTTAATTTCACAACCACAGAAGTGCAATTGAATTATTGTGCATCCAATGGAAACAATACCAACGATGAATTCATTAGCCGGGTACAGCTTGGAGCTATTGATAATTCAACAGGGGCATCTGGTGGTGGATATGGAGATTATACTAGTCAAATAGCAAACTTGTCACAAGGTGCTTCAGCTACGATCACCATTACTCCTACTTGGACTGGAACGCTGTACAATGAAGGATATAGTGTCTGGATTGATTACAATAAGAACGGAAGTTTCACGGATGCTGGAGAGCAGGTCTGGACGCAAAGTGCAACTCAGACAACTCCTGTAAGTGGTAACTTCACTGTACCAGCAAATTCGGGTACGGGTAACATACGAATGCGTGTTTCTATGAAATACAATGGAGTACCTACTTCTTGTGAATCGTTCAATTATGGTGAGGTTGAAGATTACACAGTGAATATTTCAGGGGGTAGTGATACGCAAGCACCTAGTGCTCCTTCGAGTCTGGCTGCTTCTAGCGTAACGCAATCTGCCTTGACATTAAACTGGACTGCTTCTACTGATAATGTAGGTGTAACTGGTTACAACGTCTATCAGGACGGGTCAACTATTGGAACAGTGACTGGAACGTCGGCTAACGTGACCGGACTTGTGGCTAGCACTTCTTATGCTTTTACGGTGACTGCCACGGATGCTGCAGGCAATGAATCTGCTGTTAGTAATACGGCCAATGTGACAACCCAAGCGGCGGTTGACACACAAGCTCCAACTGTACCAACAGGTCTCGCATCTTCTAGCGTGACTGAAACTACCCTGACCCTGTCTTGGTCTGCGTCGAGTGACAATGTAGGTGTTACCGGATACGATGTATATCAGGGAGCTTCCAATCTTGGAACTGTATCAGGCACTTCGGCAAACATTACAGGTCTTACGGCTAGCACAGCATACACATTTACGGTTCGAGCAAGAGATGCGGCTGGAAACATCTCAGCGGCAAGCGCAGGACACAATGTAACCACAGCAAGTCCTCCAGATACAACCGCACCATCTGCACCTACTAATTTGACGGCATCTAGTGTAGCTCAAACTACATTGACCTTGAGTTGGACAGCTTCTACGGACAATGTAGGTGTAACCGGATATGATGTATATCAAGGAGCAATCAACCTTGGAACGGTCACAGGTACTTCATCAAATATTACCGGGCTTAGTGCAGGTACAGCCTACACATTTACGGTGCAGGCAAGAGATGCCGCTGGCAATATATCCGCAGCTAGCAACGCCGTGAATGTAACCACGCAAGTTTCTGGAATTAGCTGTGCAGCCACTTCCACACTTCCTTACGCAGAAGGATTTGAAGGAGGGCTTGGCGCATGGGTAAATCAAAGTGGAGATGACTTTGATTGGGCAAGAAGATCAGGCGGTACCCCTTCAAGTGGTACTGGACCTTCTTCGGCTAGTGAGGGTAGCTTCTACATTTATGTAGAGTCGTCCACGCCGAATTATTCAAATAAAAGGACAATCATCGAAAGTCCTTGCTACGATTTATCTAGTGAGACGTCCGCTAGCTTCTCATTTAAGTACCATCTGTATGGTGCATCGAATATGGGAGGTCTGGTGCTGGAAGCCTCAACGGACGGAACTAGCTGGTCAAGCGTATGGTCACAGATGGGTAACAAAGGAAACAGCTGGCTTACCGCAAATGTGAATCTGGATAGTTATGCCGGAGGAACGATCAAACTTCGGTTTGTTGGAACAACAGGTGGCACCTGGAAAGGTGACATGGCAATTGATAATATTTCCATGACCTCTGGAGGGGCACCTGTCACTACAGATATGACCCTGACATTGACCTTTGATAATTATCCAGAAGAGACTAGCTGGCAGATTCTTGATGGAGCTGCTGTTGTGGCTTCAGGAGGAACGTATGCTTCTCAAGCTGATGGATCTACTTTGGTAGTGAATGTGGCATTGACTACCGGATGTTATGATTTCGTGATCAACGATGCTTATGGAGATGGCATTTGCTGCTCGTATGGTAGTGGATCCTACACGCTTGCTGCGGGGGCTACTACACTAGCTTCTGGTGGAGCATTTGGCTCAAGCGAAACAACGGCATTTTGTGTAGGTGGAGCAACTAACTCTACATTCTCAGTTAACACAACATCCGTCGGTCAGCCAACCAATTTCGACATCTATCCTAATCCGGTAGCAGTTCGTGATTTGACGATAGCTACCAACCGAAGTGAGGTGACCTATAAAATCACCAACTTGATGGGGCAAGTGGTGGATAGAGGAGAGTTGAAGAACAGCAAAGTGGATGTGAGCCAATTGAGTGCTGGCATGTACATGATTCAGCTTAGCTCTGGTGGGAAGTCGCTGATCAAGAAGTTTGTAAAAGAATAACTACTAACCAATGACTGAAAAGGTTCTGTTCGCTGATGCGGATGGGACCTTTTTTTATCCTAGATTTTCTTGAATATTTTAAATCACAGACACTTAAGATTCATTTGTATGGAGGTTTTTTTTGGTTCTTCAATATGGCTGACCATGACCATGAATTGCCATGGCAGGGTGACATCAAAAAGGATGCAATATTTATTGTTGTTCGAAGAGGCTATTGGAAACTGAATCGTATCGCAAAAGGTGTAGGATTTATTCCATAAATTCTAAAACATTCATTGAAGCGAAAATTAGAATGCCCATATTCCAAGCCCAATTTAACTTGCAAACGTCGAAATATTTGTATTGATGATTTCAAAAACTGGAGGATTGGAAGAGTTTTTCTTAGGAATACCAGTGTTTTTTTGGATATTAACTTTAACAGGAATTTTAATCAATGTGATAAGAAGTTGGGGGGGAATTACCCAACACAGTCAAAGAATTCAAAGAATTTATTGATCGATACAATCACTCAATCGAATTGAATAAAACTGATGAACAATTCCGAAAAGAGCACAGGGAATTGAATCAACAATCCAGTAACTAACTACACTACCCCTCAGCAATTTTCGCCTTGATCTTCGCCTCCACTTCATCCATTAGTTCTGGATTGTCTTCGAGCAGAAGCTTGATTGCATCACGGCCCTGGCCAAGTTTGTCCCCGTTGTAGGAGAACCATGACCCAGCTTTTTGAATGATATCCAATTCTACTCCTATGTCCAATACCTCACCAGATTTACTGATGCCTCGGCCATACATGATGTCGAATTCCACCATCTTGAATGGAGGAGCCATTTTGTTTTTTACTACTTTCACCCGTGTGCGGTTACCAAGTACATTGTCTGCACTTTCTTTGATGGCTCCAATCCTTCGGATATCGAGTCGAACAGACGAATAGAATTTTAGCGCATTTCCGCCAGTGGTGGTTTCAGGATTACCAAAAACAATTCCGATCTTTTCTCGAAGTTGGTTGATAAAAATGCATGCACAGCCTGTTTTGTTGATCGTTCCAGTCAGCTTTCTAAGCGCTTGTGACATCAGTCTGGCTTGTAGCCCCATTTTGCTGTCGCCCATCTCGCCTTCCAATTCGGCTTTGGGGACTAGTGCTGCCACTGAATCCACCACTATGATGTCAATTGCCCCAGAGCGAATCAAGTGCTCGGTGATTTCCAATGCCTGCTCACCATTGTCGGGTTGGGAGATAAGTAGGTTCTCGGTATCAATACCCAGTTTCTCAGCGTACACTTTGTCGAAGGCGTGCTCCGCATCAATGAAAGCCGCCAAACCACCAGCTTTCTGTGCCTCTGCGATGCAATGCATGGTAAGTGTGGTTTTTCCCGAGGACTCGGGACCGTAGATTTCTGTTACTCTTCCCCGAGGCACGCCTCCGATTCCCAGCGCCATGTCCAATCCGAGCGAACCTGTAGAAATGGCAGGTATGTCCATGACCTTTTCGTCACTCAACTTCATCACCGTACCTTTGCCGTAGGTTTTTTCTAGTTTGTCAATGGTGAGTTGGAGTGCTTTTAATTTCTCTGCATTTTCGGCCATGATGTACGTGATTTGATTCGTTTTTAGAAGAACATCAAAACTGGTTAAAAAATCGAAATAATCCGGACTGATGCGCAAAAAAATCTTTTTATCCCTCCTGACTGTTTTAATGCTGGCTGTCGTGTGGCAACACGAGCTTCTTTGGTATGGCATCAAGCAGGGACAGGGGCAGCTTGCGATTGTGAGAAATGCCGTGGACCTTAAACGTGTGATGGGGGATGAGCGATTTCCCGATTCGTTGAAAAGTAAAATCCAAATTATTCAAAGAGCAAGAACATATGCCGTGGAAGAATTGGGATTGAAGGATACAGAGAATTATACCACATATTATGAGCAAAACGGGGAGACGGCACTTTGGAATGTGTCGGCCTGTAAGCCGTATAGTTTCACCCCAAAGACGTGGTGGTTTCCTGTGGTGGGAGAGGTACCTTATAAAGGATTTTTTGATAGAGAAAAGGCAGAGTCAGTGGCGGATGAACTGAAAGAAGATGGATGGGAGGTCCGTGTTCGGCCAGTTGGCGGCTGGTCTACTTTAGGATGGTTTAGGGACCCTATTCTTTCAAGCATGCTCAACCGATCTGAAGGGCAATTGGCAGAACTCATTATTCATGAACTTACGCACGGTGCGGTCTTTGTCAAAGATGAAGTCACGTTCAACGAGAATCTTGCTTCCTTTATTGGTGAGCAGGGAGCGAGACTGTTTTTGGAAGAGAATTTTGGGGCTGAGTCTAATGAATTAGCGGCGTATTTGAATGGGGAACAGGATGCTAAGAAATTCACAAATCACATTCTTCTTGGCACAAAAAAACTGGATAGTTTGTACGAGTCATTCGATCAAAAAATGGATGCGAAGAACAAACGTATAAAAAAGGAGGAATTAATTTTGAATATCTGTGATCGGCTAGACACTTTGTCGTTTTCTAACGATAGGTACACTCAGGTTTTTTCGGAGACCAAGCCAAACAATGCCTACTTCATGTCTTATTTGCGATACTATTCAGCAGGAGATTCTCTTACCACTATTTGGGAGGAACAATATGATGGAGATTTGAAATTGTTTATTGAGGGTTTTATGGCTGAGTACGGGTCATGAATTGATCATTGCAGTTCGGAGTTTTTGATCCAATGTGCTTACAACGCTCCTGATCCCTCACATTATTAAATTGTTACCAATCACACTCCAATAGATTTCTAAATTACTTTTGAACGGGCAATGCAATCAACCATCAAAATGTCGAAAGCTGACCAACGAATATTAGTAGTAGATGATCAGGCAGATATTCGAGAACTCTTAAAATACAATTTGTCAAAGGAGGGGTACGATGTGAGAACCGCCGCTGATGGGATCAAAGGAATAGAAGTTGCCAAAGATTTCCTGCCACAGTTAATTTTACTGGACATCATGATGCCCAATCAGGACGGTGTGGAGACATGCAGACAAATCCGTCAGATTTCAGAATTGGCAGATGCGTTTGTTATTTTTCTTACCGCTCGATCAGAGGAATATTCCGAAGTAGCAGCCTTTGAATCAGGTGCTGATGATTACATCACCAAGCCAATAAAACCACGTGCGCTCATAAGCCGGATTAATGCATATTTTAGAAGAAGCAAGACTAAGACGGGAGAGAAAGCCATTATCAAAATCAAGGATTTGGTCATTGATGGATCGGCATATACAGTGACTGTCAAACAACAGAATTTCAATCTTCCTAAAAAAGAATTTGAGCTACTTCGCTATCTAGCCGAACGCCCGGGACGTATTTTTAGTAGAGAGGCGTTGATTCGTAGCATTTGGGGAACGGATGTGTACGTACTCAACCGAACTGTGGATGTGCATGTGAGAAAAGTACGGGAAAAGATAGGAGAGGGCTATATCCATACGGTGAAAGGGGTAGGCTACAAATTTGATTCGAGTATATGAATTCACGCATCATTGCATCTGTTGTAGGGCTGGCAATTGCCGGATTGACCACTCTTGTTCTGTGGTTTTTTTATACCAATTTGAACGCACTGTTTGTCACGGCTCTGATCGTGTTCACTATAAGTGCATTGCTCATTAAGGTGCTGATAGATAGAATTTTCTTTCGGCATATCTATTCCATTTATGAAATGCTGGACAAAATTGAGAAGGATGATTTTTCCATTAAAGGAAAGCCGAATCACTCCAGATGGAATCCCATGGTGCGCATAGATGAAGAAATCTATTCGTACGCTACGAGCAAGCAGGGAGAGATTGATCGGCTGAAAGAACTGGCGAAGTTCAGGCGAGAATTTATCGCCGATATTTCCCACGAGCTGAAGACGCCCCTATTTGCAGCGCAAGGTTTCGTGCATACGCTTATGGATGGAGCAGTGGAAGACAAAATGGTGCGCGACAAATTTCTAAAAAATGCGGCCAGGAGCCTTGATGGACTGGACATGCTAGTTGAGGATCTTCTGACAATTTCGCAGATAGAGAGTGGTGAAATCAAGATGCACTTTGAGAGTTTTGATGTTGTGGCTCTTGGCTTGAAAGTTATAGATCAGATGGAAGTCAAGGCTGAGAAGAAGCAGTTGCGTCTGTTACTGGAAAATGAAGAGGATGAAAAAATTGTGGTTCTTGCTGATTACCGACGCATCAATCAAGTGCTAACGAATTTGGTTTCCAACGCTATCAAATACACCAACGAAGAAAGCGATATATTTTTGCGATTCTTGAAAACGGAAAGTGATGTGCAGTGTTCGGTGATTGATCGAGGAGTAGGTATTCCTGAAGAAGATTTAGGAAGAATATTTGAAAGATTTTACCGTGTGGACAAGAGCCGATCAAAAGGTGGAACCGGATTGGGATTGGCCATTGTCAAACACATTATCGAAGGTCATAATTCGGAGGTACAGGTCGTGAGCAATGTTGGTAAAGGGTCTACCTTTAGTTTCCGTCTTTCCAAGGGCAATCTCAATCAAATTAGTAGCAATTATGAATAGCCAAGAACGTCGTATCAAGAAACCAATTTGGAAAGACCTCATTCTCCATTCGGATGAATACTATACCATCATCAATAAACCCGCAGGCATATCCACACTCGATGATCGAGCGAGCGACATTGATATTCTGAAATTAGCCAGAGCCGAAAACCCGGAGGCAACACCGTGCCACAGATTGGACAAAGAGACCTCAGGTGTATTGGTCATTGCCAATCATAGTGAAGCCTACAAATACTTTGCATCTAAACTGGAAAAGCGAGAAGTCAAGAAAGTTTATCATGCAGTGGTGAACGGCATCCATTCCTTTCATGATTTTGAAGCATCCGAATCGCTCAATTCCACGGGTAGTAAAACCCGAGTGGATAGAAGTGGTAAGCCGTCATTGACCTTGATTCAGACATTGGAAGTATTCAAAAGGCATACCCTATTGAAATGTTTTCCTTTCTCGGGGCGCATGCATCAAATCCGCGTACATCTGGCGCATCATCAAGCACCGCTCGTTTCAGATGGATTGTATGGTGGAGAGGTCGCCTATCTGTCCACTTTGAAGAGAAATTTTAACTTGGGGAAGTTTGACGAGGAACAGCCCATGATCAGAAGGATGGCGCTTCATGCAGCTTCTATTACTTTTGTGCATCCAGAAAGTGAGGAATCTGTACAAGTAGATGCGCCTTACCCGAAGGATTTTGAGGTTTTGGTAAAACAACTCCGAAAATTCAAGTAGATATCTCTTACACCTTTGCTTTTACAAATAAATAAATCTACTTTTGTGTCCCTTTTCAAGGAGGGTAGTAATAACTGTACGTAAAAACGTAAAAAATTGGATACTTTAAGTTACAAGACCGTATCAGCAAACAAGGCGACTGTCGACAAAGGATGGATCGTGGTTGATGCTGATTCTAAAGTACTCGGACGATTGGCCAGTGAAGTGGCAAAAATAATCCGAGGAAAGCACAAGACAAGCTATACTCCCCACGTGGATTGTGGAGACAATGTGATCGTGATCAACACCGATAAGGTGCGATTGACAGGGCAAAAGTGGACGAAGAAAGTCTATGTTCGTCACACGGGATTTCCTGGCGGACAGAGAGAAGAAACACCTGCACAAGTAAAGGAGCGTAAGTCGTCCACTATTCTTATTGAAAAAGCTGTACGAGGGATGCTTCCAAAGAATAGCCTTGGTAGACAATTATTTAAAAACCTACATGTGTACGAAGGTGCTGAGCATCCACATGAGGCACAGAAACCACAAGAAGTAAAATTTTAAACCTGAATGGATATAACTAGCACCATCGGTCGTAGAAAAACATCTGTAGCGCGGATATACATGCAACCAGGCAAGGGCGAGATTGTCGTGAACAAGCGAGAGCTATCAAACTACTTCCCTTCCGAAATTCTTCAAACCATCGTAAAGCAGCCATTTGCAAAAGTTGAGCAAGAAGGAAATTTCGATGTGAAAGTCAATGTAGTTGGAGGTGGACTTACAGGACAAGCTGAGGCTGTCCGATTGGCCATTTCAAGAGCATTGGTAGAAATTGATCCCGAAAACAAGCCGGCGTTGAGATCTGAGGGATTCATGACAAGAGACCCTCGAATGGTGGAACGTAAGAAGCCAGGTAGAAGAAAAGCAAGAAAGAAATTCCAGTTCAGTAAACGTTAAGATCGATGAAGAATTTGACACACAAAGAATTGTTGGATGCCGGAGTGCACTTCGGTCACTTAACCAGAAAATGGGATCCACAAATGGCACCATTCATTTTCATGGAGAAGAATGGAATCCACATCATTGATCTTCACAAGACACTAAAATGTCTTGAGGATGCAAGTGCGGCTATGAAAGCCGTGGTTCGTTCTGGACGAAAGATAATGTTTGTTGCGACAAAGAAGCAGGCCAAGGAAATTGTAGAGGGCGAAGCAAAGCGATTGAATATGCCATTCGTGACTGAGCGATGGTTGGGTGGCATGCTCACCAACTTTGCAACTATCCGAAAGTCATTGAAGAAACTTTCTTCTATCGACAAGTTGATGAAGGAGGATGCTTATTTGAACCTTGCCAAGCGTGAGCGATTGATGATTACTCGTGAAAAGGCGAAGCTTGAAAGAATTCTCGGCGGTATTACTGACTTGAACAGACTTCCAGCGGCACTATTTATTATTGACGTAAAGCGTGAGCATATCGCAGTAGCTGAGGCCAAGAAGCTTAATATTCCCGTGTTTGCTTTGGTAGATACGAACTCTGATCCTAATCAGGCCGATTATCCAATTCCTGCAAATGATGATTCATTCAAGTCGATTGATTTGCTAGTGAAGCACATGGCGTCTGTAATTGAAGAAGGTCTTTCAGAGCGAAAGCAGGACAAAGAGGAGCAGTCGAAAAAAGAGGAGGAGGCTAAGAAGAAAGAAGAAACTCCAGCTCCAGCAACAGCAGAATAAAGTTGAGTAAAAATAATTAAGAAAAATTAATCCCGTCCCGATAGCTATCGGGACGGGATTAATTTTTGTTTTAACACTTGATAAACAATTAATAACATGGCTATAACAGCACAAGATGTAAACAAGCTCCGTCAGATGACCGGTTCGGGCATGATGGATTGTAAGAAGGCTTTGACAGAAGCCGGTGGTGATTTTGATAAGGCGATAGAATACCTCCGAAAGAAGGGGCAAAAAGTGTCTGACTCCAGAGCAGATCGCGAGACCTCTGAAGGAATCGTTTTCCCGAAGACAAATGCTGACGGTACTGAAGGTGTAATTGTTGCCTTTACCTGTGAGACGGATTTTGTAGCGAAGAACGATGAATTTGTTGCACTTGGTAACGCTATTACCGATTTGGCATTTGCTGAAAAGCCAGCAAACGTTGAGGCATTGATGGCACTTTCATTGGATGGACTGACTGTCAATGAGAGGATAATTGAGATGACAGGTAAGATTGGAGAGAAGTTGGTAATCAGCGCATTTGAACTGGTTTCTGGCGAGGCGATCGTTCCTTACACGCACTCCAATAAGAAACTTGGCGTGTTGGTTACGCTCAAGAATGTGAACGGAACAGACGTGATGGATGCAGGAAAGGATGTGGCCATGCAAATTGCCGCCATGAATCCTATCGCAGTTGACAAGGAAGGAGTGGATCCTACCATCGTGGAGAAGGAAATAGAAATCGGAAAAGACCAAGCGCGTCAGGAAGGCAAGCCAGAGGCGATTATAGAAAAAATTGCAACTGGGAAGTTGAACAAGTTCTTTTCTGAGAACACGTTGCTTAGTCAAAAATTTGTGAAGGATAGTTCAATGACCATTTCCCAATATTTGGATGGTGTGAACAAAGGATTGACCGTTTCTGGCTTTAAGCGAGTGGCTATTGGTTAAGCGTTGTTCAATGAAAACGAAAAGCCTCGACACTAATTTGTGTCGAGGCTTTTTTTATCCCTTTTCAGAAGTCCCCACAGAGGGTTGGTTCTCGATCAAAAGGCAAACAAGCTTTTTCTCAGCTCGTCAGCTTCTGCATATAGCCGATTGCTTTCGGATTGATCCGATTTGGACTTTGTGTAAGCATCCTGCATTAGTTTTTTGTAGTTGGCCTGAAGTTCTTTGAAGTTAGTCGTACCCATGATGCTGGTTGTTATTTTCTTTTACAAATGTCATCAAAAAAGGGTGTCAGAAATTCAGGTCATTTACCGAAATTTCAGTAGGTGAAATAACTAATGTGGCTCGGCCAATTGTTAAAGTCACTAACCCACTGAATATAAAAAAAGTGGGCAAGATTGCTTGCCCACTTTATCTGTATCTCATGGATTTCTTAATCCGTATGTCCATACTTTTTCGAGAATCTATTGAACAATTCCTGTTGCTTATTATCCAGCGTCACCTGCTTGCCACTAATGAAAGCATGTGTGAGGATGTTGGTTCTGAAGTCAAGTGCATCTCCCTCTGAAACGAATAGGGTGGCATCTTTGCCAACCTCCAGTGTACCCACACGAGCATCAATGCCGAGTAACTTGGCTGTGTTGGAGGTGATCATTTTCAATGCCTCCTCTTTGTCCAATCCATAGGAAGCAGCTGTGCCAGCAAAGAAGGGTAGATTCCTGGCATGGCCAAGCATTCCTTGATGATAAAATGCAGCCGTCACGCCAGCGTCAAATAGCTGCTTAGGTAATTTGTAGGGGCCATACACATCACGATCCGTTGCTTCAGGGAGCCGATGTGTAGGAGGAATTAGCACGCCTATATTATTGTCCTTGAGAAATTCTGCCACCATCAATGCGGAACCCCCTGCGATTACCACAATTTTCTTGACATCATTTGCTTGAGCCATCTTCACCGATTCTACGATCTCTTTGGCACCTCCTGCATGGATAAACAGCGTTTTCTTTCCATTAAAAACACCCCGCATTGCTTCAAGCTTGAGATTGGTTGTTTTCGTCGATGCTTGGACATAGGCCTTGGTATCATCAAATTGTTTAATCAACGCATCTACCTGTTTGGGATAGTCTTTATTTGGCTCCCGTTTTACAGTGAAGGTGGCACGGTCAAAATTCCGACTGGTTTTATTGGGCCAATTAATGTGTAAGCCCATGTCCGTGGTGTGCGCAGCATCTTCCCAGTTCCAACCTTCCATTTCCATGACAGAGGATGTGCCTGAAATCCGTCCTCCAGAAGGAGTTGATTCTGCAAGGAGTATTCCGTTATAACGGAATGTTGGAATGTACTCTGAATCGGTGTTGTAAGAAATGAGTGAACGTACATTGGGATTCATGCTCCCACGCTCGCTATAATCACTCATGGCGCGAACGGCATTTACCTCTTGAAGCCCGATTTGTGAATTAGGAAGAATAAATCCCGGATACACATGCTTTCCATCAATTTTAATCACCTCGAATCCGTCAAGATTGAGACGACTTGATTCCGCATTTGCAACAATTGTGAGTTTCCCCTTGTCGAAACCTATGACGGAATTCTGGATGACCTCTCCATTTCCCAAATGAGCCACACCACCCAATAACAGGATGGGTTTGTCTTGAGGGTCAGCTGGCACAGGGACTTGAGCTGTCGTGGTAGAAACTACCAATGCGCTTAGAATTACTGAGTGTATAAACTTTTTCATGATTTCTTATTTGTCGTTGAGTATGTCAAATGAATAATCTGCTCGTGAGTCATCGCAGTGAAATTCGAGCTGAATTTTGGAACCACCTTTTTGCATTTTTCCACCTTTCTTTTTGACTCCTTTCATTTTTTGGATAAGCCTTGCTCGCTCAGCTTGCAGTTCCTCTCTGGCAGCTTGATCTTTTTCAATGTCGAAATAGACCGTGCCATCGATGATGGTTTTTTCTACATTGGCATAGACGGATAGCGGGTGATTGGACCACAGCACAACATCGGCATCCTTACCCACTTTGATGCTACCCATCCGATCATCCAGGTGAAGAAGTTTGGCGGGATTCAACGTCACCATCTTCCAGGCATCTTCTTCTGACATCCCTCCATATTTTACTGATTTGGCAGCTTCCTGATTCAATCTCCGGCCACTATTGGCATCATCCGAATTGATGGCCGTCACCACTCCTTCATTGTGCATGATGGCAGCATTGTAGGGGATGGCGTAGCGAACTTCCCATTTATAATTCCACCAATCTGAGAATGTTGAAGCACCCGCTCCATGTGCTTTCATTTTATCTGCCACTTTGTAGCCCTCCAATATATGGGTGAAGGTGTTGATGTTGAAATTGAATTTCTCAGCTACTTTCATAAGCATGTTGATCTCCGACTGTACGTAGGAGTGGCAAGTCACAAAACGTTCTTTGTTGATGATTTCCAGCATGGCCTCATCTACCAAATCTCTGCGGGGCTTCTTGGCAGATACTTTGAGTTTTTTAGAAAGTCCATTGTAGTCCTTCCATTCTTTTTGATACGACAAGGCATTGGTGAAGCCATCCATGTAGACCTGCTCTACGCCCATTCGGGTTTGTGGAAACCGAACAGAATTTTGATTTCTGGAGCGTTTCACATTTTCACCAAGAGCGAATTTGATGTATTCATCCGCGTCTGTGATTTTCATTTGCTCAGGTGCCATGCCCCAGCGCAATTTGATCAAGGCTGATTGCCCACCTACCGGGTTTGCAGAGCCATGCAACACCTGTGCGGCTGTCATGCCCCCGGCTAGCGATCGGTACAGATTGATGTCCTCTGAGTTCAACTGATCTCCAATCCGAACCATGGAGGAATTCGTTGCTACGTCATTGCCACCTCCTCCAATGTGTGTGTGCTCATCAATAATTCCGCTAGTGAGGTGCTTACCCGTTCCATCCACTACAGTGGCTGAAGCATCACTTAGGTTTTTGCCAACACTGGCAATTTTGCCATTCTTTAGCAACACGTCTGTTTCTTCGAGTATCCCATCTGTTTCATTGGTCCAGACAGTAGCATTTTTTATCAGGATAGTTTCCTGCTTGGGAAGTTGCTTGTTACCATAAGCCATGAATGGGAACACCACATCTCCCAGCGTTTTCGAACCGGCCTCTTTCTTTTCATCGTCCTTCGTTTTTTCCTCCTTTTCTTTCAAATCTCCTGTCCTATTTGCCGACCAATCTACCCAGCTACCATCGACGAGTTGACCCGATCCTTTCCATCCATTGTCCGTACTCCAACCTGTGAGCCGGATAGTTTTTTTGGATTTCTTTTCTTCTGGAAAATTTAGAGAAATCAGATCCGTTTCCATTTTACTCTTAATGTCAATGTTAGTGGAGTCATTCACCACGATCTTAGCTTTTTGTGATCCAGGCTTCCCACTGATTTCCATTTTGTGGGTTTTCCCATCCACAACCAAATCATAGGCGCCTGCATTGTCCTCGACTTCTAGGGGTTTGTATTTGTTGGCATTTCCTTGTACCCAGTTTTCATGAATAAAGCTTTCTTTATCAAAAAGGGGCCCTGACGTGATCAGGAAGTTAGCTAGCTTTCCTTTTTTCAAACTACCCACTTGACTATCCATTCGCACGAGTTTGGCGGGTGTGTCGGTGAGTGCTTTTAAAGCGGCTGATTCTGATAATCCATTTTCAATCGCCTTTCTCACATTGGCCATAAACTCTGATTTTTTCTTCAATCCTACAGAAGTAATGACGAAATTGATTCCTGCTTTTTCTAGTCGTCCAAGGTTGGTTGGAGCTAATTCCCAGTGCTTCATATCAGCAAGAGACACATGTTGTGCGTCGATAGGATCGTCCACATCATGGGCGTCTGGGAAATTCACTGGAACAATCAGCGAAGCACCTGTGGACTTGATTTCGTTGATTCGCTTGTAGGCGTCTCCACTACTTTTGATGATGTACTGCACGCCAAATTCGTCTCCTACTTTGTCAGCTCGAAGCACATTGATCCATCCACCTGCATCGAAGATTTGTGGGAGGGCTTTTGCGGCAAGCCATGCGTCCAGGGATTGATCCTTAAAAGGTCTTGGGTTAAATTGGCCGTACCACTCAGCGTCCATTTGTGTTTGCCGAATGAGCGAGATAAATCCCATCATCGACCAAGGATACATTTGCTGTGAAGTGCCTTTGTCAAACGAATAATGTGCAGAAGCAGCTGAAGATAGCAAGTCCTTGTTGGCGTTATCACCAAGTGTGACAAATGCTGAGTTGCCTCGGGCAATGCCATCGGCTCTGTACGTAAGCACGGCTCCAAATCCAGCTTCTTTCATTCCTTTGGCAGATTTGTCATCTGGTTGAAATTCCTCTGCGGCGTTGTAGTGAGATTTGATGGCGTCATTGGCGCTGTAAGCTCCTTCGGTTTTTGCTAGCATCTGCTCAGCACTGCTCCAAGGATTCCCACCTTTTCTTTCTACCTTGGGTAGGCCGTAATTCGTGTGCAGATCAATGAGTGATGGATAGATGTACTTCCCATCAAGCCCCACGGTGATGTATCCTGCAGGTACATTGACTGAAGCTCCGACTTGGACGATTTTTCCATCTTTGATTAGTAAAGTTCCTTTTTCGATTTTGGTTTGATGGTCCACCACGATGGTGGCATTTGTGAAGGCATAGGCACTGGCTCGATTGTCCTGCACGTCATTTGGAGTAATGGTCTCCTGCGACCAAGCTCCTAGCGCAAGTAGCACCAAAGCCACAGAAATTAGTGGTTTTAGTTTCATGGTTTGAGATTTAGGTTATTTGATTATAATTGAAATTTACTGAGAATTCAGATCAAGGTTAGTACAGAATTCTAATTATAATTTGAAGAAGCCCCATTATAATCTCGGGTGAGATGGAAATGACCGATAGCTTAAAAATGAGAGTAGCATTCTGCGGCAAAAGAATCCTACTCCCTCATTCTTGGATTGTGGGGACTAGTACTGCTCAATAAAATAGTTGATAATGTCAGTGGTCGTGACTATGCCAACGAGCTTATTATTTTCAACTACTGGCAAGGCGTGAAACTCTTTTTCGGCCAGTATTTCTGCGGCTTCCTTTAAAGTGTCTTCTGGCCCCACAGTTTTAGGACTGTGTTTCATTACTTGATTGATGGATAGCATGTCGAAAATAGCCTCGTCAGCATCGGATTGATTATCTTCAAATGCATTTCCAAAGCTGATTCTGAGAATGTCTGTTTGGCTTAAAATGCCCACTAGTTTTTCGCCGGAGACTACTGGCAAATGTCTAATGCGCTGGTTGACAAATAGCTCATTTGCTTCTGTTAATGTATTGGCCACATTGACTGTTAGAACGTCTGTGGTCATGATGTTGGATACTTTTTCTCGCTTCTTCATATTTCTTCTTTTGGATTTTAAAATCAAGGTTATGTCACTGGGAAGATTTTTCATCTACTCGATGACATAACCAAGATATAGACCCAGAAGATCAGAGTTAAGAAGGTGTGTCAGCACTCCCCGTGATTATTGTCAGGGATTGACTTGTTCAAGTTGAGCTACCAACAAACTGTGCATTGGCAACCGGAGCTAGGATTTGCTTGTAAAAATCAAAACAATTGAATTCGTACACATCCAAGTCACCAATCAACAGCTTGACGGAATGTTGTTTTAATCAAGCGTTTTTTTGGCAATATTCGAATTGTTATACTACAAATTCTCGTTTCGCTTTCAGAGGGATGTTTAGGAGATGGCCTCTATTTTCACAGGCACACCGTTTAGTGCTGCATTGCCAGTAAGGAGATCCACGAAATTTTCGTCGGTCAAATCGTTGATGCTTACTCCAGGGCTGGTTGATGCTACATCCATCCGTATGTCACCGAGATGTCCCCATCCATGCGGAAGGCTCACAGTTCCAAGCATGATTTCTTCGGTGGTTTCGTAGGCCAACGTCACTTCACCAACTTTAGAGCTGACTTTCACGCTTTTGCATCCATTGAGTTTCAGTTTGGTTGCATCATCTGGGTGGAGAAGCAAATTGCAGGGATTGTTTTTGATTAGACGAGGGCTGTTGTGCAGCCAGGAATTACACGTTCGTAGTTGTCGTCTTCCGATAAGGAGGAATTCATCTTTTTGGATTGAAAAGGAATCGAACCGATCTTTCAATCTTGGGATGTCCGTTGTGATTTCATCGGGGAACAGATTGATCTTCTTATCTTGAGAATACAAGGCCGCTGGCATTTGGGATTGCAATGATCCCAAATCAATTCCATGGGGATTGTCTTTCAGTTTTTTGATGTTTACTCGTCCCTTGTGTGGCCCTCGTTTAAGTGCCATGTCCAGCATTTTCTCTACAGGAATAGCCTCTTCTAGCATGAGTTTGATTCGCCTGCTTATGCCCAGTTTTCCTGACTTCTTTAAATAAGCTTTTCTTAATGCACGAAATATTTGCCAATCATACTTTGCTCCATCTGCCTTTTGGAAAAGAGCTTTGGAATATTTCGCGGTATTTCTTACTGCCAGCGAATGAAAGACAATGTCGTACAAATCATTCTCCAATCCTGTGGTACTTGGTAGGATGATATGGGCAAGTTTTGAGGTTTCGTTCAGATAGATGTCAATGGAAACCATAAAGTCGAGAGACTTAAATGCATTCTCCAATTGGAGGCCATTTGGTGTTGAAAGTACCGGATTCCCCGCATTGATAATCATCGCTTTGATCTGCCCCTCACCAGGTGTCAGTATTTCTTCTGCCATGACTGAAGAAGGCAATTCGCTCCCAACTTCGGGCAAGCCACGCACTCGGCTGCTCCATTTATTTACGTGTCCTTTGGACGCATGAGGTTTCAAGTCGATCGCTGGTGTGGTAAACATATATCCGCCGTGTTCGTCAAAATTTCCGGTGAGAATATTAATGACATTTACCAGCCACATGCTCAGCCCTCCGAATTCTTGCGTACAGACGCCCATCCGACCGTAAAGCACAGCTTTGTCCTGAGAGGCAAATTCTTTCGCTAGGGTCTGAATGGTCTCAGTGGAGATACCCGTGATTTCTGTGATCTTTTTTGGAGAGAATTGTTCGGCTAATTTTTTGACATCTTCAAAACCCTTTAATGCGTTTTCAAATCTTCCAATTTTAATCAAATTCTCCTCAAACAAAACGTGCAGCATGCCCAACAAAAGGAAGGTGTCTGTGCCTGGCCGGATATAAATGTGCTGGTCAGACTTGGCCGATGTTTCGGTGAAGCGCGGGTCAATGTTTATGATTTTACCACCTCTTTCTTGAATGCGTTGAAGCCGTTTTTTAATGTTTGGAGCAGAAAGTAAGCTGCCATTGGAGACCAGAGGATTGGCACCCAATATGACAAGATACTCTGTCCTGTCAATGTCGGGGATCGGGATTTGTAACTGATGGCCGTACATCAGGTAGGCCACAAATTGATGAGGGAGCTGATCAACGCTGGTCGCTGAAAATTTGTTTTTGGTTCTAAGCTCTCTTGAAAAATTGGGTGCAGAAAGGATCGTGCCTGAGTTGTGGACATTCGGGTTGCCACTGTACATACCAACGGCATCTGCACCGTGTTTTTGTCGGGTCTCAACCAAAGCTGTGGCCACTTCATTGATGGCTTGTTTCCAGGAAATTTCCTGCCAACTATCTCCTGTTCTTTTTAATGGTTTTTTCAGTCGGTCTTTGTCTTCATAAATGTCTTTCAGAGCGAGTGCCTTTGGGCAAATATGACCTTCACTGAATTCGTCTTTTTTGTCACCTTTAATAGAGAGAACTTTACTTCCCTCATAGTCTATTTCTAGGCCACACATGGCTTCACAGAGATTGCAGGTTCGGTAGTGGGTTTGAGTTGACATCAGGAATTATATTATTTTTAAGAAACTTTCTGGAGTTAAAACGCCAAGCTCACTTTTCTTAAAGTCCTTAATATTTCGTGTGACAATTACATCAATATTTCCGCTTGATACTGCGGCGAAATTTTTTAGGGCATCTTCAAAGTCCCTGAATTCGGAAACAATTGCTTGCTGGATTACATTTCTATCCATTGAGAGGGTATTAGTTATGGACAGTAATTGCGTTAATTTTTCAATGACCTTCTCATGTCTTCCCACGCGTCTCAAAATGTAATAAGTATTACTAAATATCACTGGCGTGACGAACCCTTGAATTTTCTGGTTCTCGCACATCGCGAGAATTATTGTTGAAAATTCTGAAAATGGTTTTCGGTCAAGGAAGGAATCCAGAATAACATCAGTATCTATTAGAACTTTTTTCATTTAAGATACTTAGACTCCAGTTCCTTAGCCAGTTCCTTTTTGTAATCGAAATTGGCAGGTGCTTTAAAAGACCCCTTTAGGGATTTTACAATTGGTGGTAACTCCTCATTCGTAATTATCTCATTTTCGGTGATTGCCTTAAGGTAGTTTTCGATTAAACCTGAGAGACTCCTACCATTCATTCTCGCATAAGTCTTTGCTTTCTCAACTATTGTTTGCTCGATTGTGAGAGTCAATTTTGTGTTCATTTCTTTTTGTGATTTTATTAACAACTCAGTAAGGTACAACTTCTAAAAAACACGTGCAAATTAATTCGGTTTTACACGTATGCTTCTTCACTTTGTTAATTATATCAGTCACTACTTCTGTTGGATCGATGAAATCGCTTCGCAATTTCAGGATCGGGGAGCAGGGAAATTTTTGCCGAATCTTTCCCTTCGTAGTTTAGATGATTGAGCACAAAACGGATCGTCTCTAATCGCGCTTGTTTTTTGCTGTTAGCTTCTATGATGATCCACGGGCTGTAAGAGGTATGCGTTCGCGCAAACATTTCCTTCTTGTACTTGGTGTAGTCACTCCAATGTTCCTGCGCTTTTTCATCAATCGGGCTAATCTTCCATTGTTTTAGTGGGTTGCCTTTTCGGGAATCGAATCTTCGTTTTTGTTCATCTTTTGAAATGGACAACCAAAATTTGATAATTTCCACTCCATCTTCGTAAAGCATGTGTTCAAATTCGGGTACCTGAAGAAGGAACTGCCTGTACTGACTTTTTGTACAAAAACCCATCACAGGTTCTACGACCGCTCGATTGTACCAGCTCCTATCATAAAAGGTGATCTCTCCAGGGTTAGGAAGTGTGTTGATATATCGCTGAAAATACCACTGGCCTTTTTCGATTTCCGTGGGTTTGTTCAACGCCACTACTCGGTGAGTCCTGGGATTCAGGTGCTCAATAAAACGTCGGATATTTCCTCCCTTGCCCGCAGCGTCACGTCCTTCAAAGATGACGGACACTCGACGACCTTTGAGCTGAATATCTCTTTGAAGTTTGACCAATTCTACTTGTAGCTGTTCGAGTTCTTTTTCGTAGTTCAAATTGAAAAGAACCTTGTCAAGATTAATCTCCTTTTGCTTGAGAAGTTTTTTAATCCCTCCGGTGGTGTTGATCATTGCCAAGTCTTTAGCCGTCAGTTTTGGTAGCGTCTGCGGCGGATGGTTCGAAGGTTTTGCACCAACTGATTTTTTAGGTTCTTTGATTAATTCTTGCATTACATCGGATTCTGATAGGTACACAAGGTAGATTTTCAATCTAGACTTTGGAAGTAGAATGGTCAGTTGGAGTCGTGACTTTAATCAGACTACTTGAGAGATGATTTTTTACTTCGGTAATTTCTGACCAACTTTATTATAAATACCTCATTATGACCAAGCATTATATTTCCTGGTGGAATGTCGAAAATTTGTTTGACGAGCGAAACGCACCCATCGAAAGACGTCCTGAGAAGCTAAAACGAAAAATTGCTGCGGACTTGAAAGCATGGACGCCTACAGTTTTGAAAAAAAAGATCAAGAATCTTGCTTCTGTGATCGATCAGATGAACGACGGTCTGGGACCTGATATTCTGGGCGTGTGCGAGGTAGAAAATGCGCATGTGCTGAAGCAACTAATTGGCGAAATTGCTTGTCGATCAACCTATAAATTGATTCATCACGACATGAAAGATCAGCGTGGAATTGATGTGGCGTTCATTTATGATGGAGAGAAATATTCATTCATAAAGAAAGAATTCTTTACTCATACAGTGATCAAGCGATACCCCACTCGGGAAATTGTTCAGGCCACATTGAAAGTAAAGGCTTCTGGGCAAGAACTTATCCTCGTCGGAAACCACTGGCCATCACGATCTGCCGGACAGTATGCCTCCGAACCTTATCGAATCATTGCTGCCGAGACGCTCAGCTATTTTGTGCAGCGAATACAGGAAGTCAAGGGCAAGGATGCGGCCATTGTGGTGATGGGTGATTTCAATGACGAACCACACGCACGCTCGTTGACAGATTATGCTTTGAGTGTGATGAACCGTGATAAAGTGGTGTATGCTCGAAATCCTGTGCTTTACAATTTGATGTGGGATTTGCTGGGCGCACGCAAGGGCAGCTATGTTTATGGAGGTGCAGCGATGATGATTGATCAGTTTTTGGTCTCGAAGGGAATTGCTAAGAAATCGGGCTTGTTTAGTTTGGATACAGGAAAAGTTAAAATAGAAATCTTCCCAAAGATGGTTTCGGGGCGATACGATACGCCGGTGAGATTTGGTCAGAGCAAGCCCAATCTGGATGGGTACAGCGATCATCTGCCGATTTCGTTTGTGTTGGGGGAGAAGTGAGTTGATTTTTGATTATGTAGAATGAGACGATTTTAAAGGAAATGACAGTTTAATCCCCCAACGCAAACGAAGCAAAATTTTCTGGAGTAATCACTTCCGTGTCGGCATCAGCATATAGGTTGGTGAATGCACGAGACACCTTGTGATTTTTAAGCGTGTTCCACTTCATTTCAAACGCACAAATTTTTCCGCTGTTCAATTCCACGTAATCAACCTCTCTTTTATTTAGATCTCTCCAGAAGTAAGATTTAATAGAGGGTCTGATCCATGAGTTCATTTTCATTCGCTCGCTGATCATGAGGTTCTCGAAGAGCAAACCATGATCATTCCTATTTGCCAAATCACCAAATTCGCCGATCACTGCGTTTCTGATACCATTGTCCCAAAAGAATATTTTTGACAATTTGGTGACTTCCTTTCTCGGATTGCTACTGAATGCATTCATCCGAAAAATAACGAACGATTTTTCCAATATATCCAAGTAGTTGAGGACTGTTTCGGATTTCACTTTAAGTTGATTGGCCAATTCGTTGATGGACACCTCCGACCCCACCTGATAGGCAAGCAATGTTAACAGTTTATCGAGGAGCTCGGGCTTTCGAATATTCTTCCAGATCAACACATCTTTGTACAAATAGTTTTCGGCCAGATTCGCCAGAAGAAGGGAGGCTTGCGCTCGGTTGTTGCACACATCAGGGTAGCAACCATGCACCAGATGAAAGGGGAGTTCCTGTTCGATTTCAAAAGGAGATTTTTTGCTGTAGAGTTCTGCCAAGGAGAGCGGATAAAGATGAAAGGTGATCTGCCTGCCTGTGAGTGGCTCAAAAATAGTGTCGCTAGTTTCCAATGCAGATGATCCCGTGGTTATGAATTGTACGTCAGAAAAATTATCGACCATCAATTTCAACAATAGTCCACAGTTTTGAATTCGCTGTATTTCGTCGATGATCACCAGCTTGTAAGTGCCGATGATATTGCTGATGTCATTTAGTGAAGGGTTGGTGAGTCGTTCGCGCACTTTGTGTTCATCGGCATTGAGCCAAACAAGATCAGATGAATTTCTCGTCATATTCCTGAGTAAGGTCGTTTTGCCAACTTGGCGCGCACCAATCAAGAGCAAAACTTTGCCTTTGTTCATCCATGAATGGAGTAGTTTATTGAGGATTCGAGTGTGCATACTCTCCAAAAGTATTAAATTTTCTAGTACAATAGAAATATTAGTATAAAATTTTCCAGTATAATAGAAATATTAGTACTAAATCTTCCATTATATAGGAGCTGAGAAGAGGTCGTGTTGTTCTACTCACTACAATTTCCTTTAGCCGTGTTATTTGATAAGCGATGCAAGCTCGAGCAAAGTCACCATTGTATCTATTCTGAAATCAGCCCAATCCTAAATCAATTGCCCCACCCTTTAGGGCGGGGGAGTATGGATTTTTGGTTGTAAATCAGGGCTTTAGCCCTTTTCAAAAACAGAAATTGGGCTGAAGCCTTCATATGTTTCTGATGCTATATCTCAGCCCTGAAGGACGGAATTATTGCTCAAAAAAAATTGAGTGAAAACTAAATTACCCACAGTATTTCCACATAGACCCAGAATTATTTTGCTAAGTCTACTCAAAATGGTACAAAAAAATCATTGTGGAGGTAAAGGCTGGTTTCTTCTGGCCTTTGATTTCGAGACGTACATCTAGTTCGGTTTTGGAGATTCCTCGAAGGTTTTTTAGGTCCTTGAGTTTTGCACGGAGGCATACTTCATCATTCACTTTTACAGCTTGCCCGAATCGAAGGCCTTCTACTCCATAGTTCACTTGCATTTTGATGTTGTTGAACTTGGCGATTTGCTCCCACAGATACGGCATCACTGAGATGGTGAGGTAGCCATGTGCAATGGTGCTACCGAATGGCCCATCCTTGGCGCGCTCTGGATCGGTGTGAATCCACTGATGATCGAGCGTAGCTTCTGCGAATTTGTTGATTTGCTCTTGCGTGATTTGGAGATAATCGGATACCCCAATCTCCTGACCGATGTACTTTTCGAATTCTGCGTGACTATTAAATGTTACCTGACTCATGATATTTTATTTATCTCAGAGAATGCAGAGATAACAGAGGGCAGGCTCTTCATTCTCAAATTACAATTAATTTTCAATTGGCCTCACTGGGAGTTTCCCTTTTGCCTCCACTTGGCCGGCTAACAAATTTACAACAGCTTTGATATTTGAAATATTTGACCCAATGGCGCAGATATAGGACTCTGGCGAAATCATGTTGGCATCATAGGGATCCTTCAAAGCGACATTGATTATTCGAACGTCTTTCCGGATTATTCGCATTCGGTTTCTTTGTATTTCTAAGTCTAGTGATTTTCCCGGAAGGGGATAATTTTCACTCACAACAATTGTCGGAATTCCCTCAGGAAGTGCCTCGTCGTGCGTGTATTCTGTCACTTGAAATCCTGCTTTCTTCATTTCTGCGACAAAATCATTGAATGCATTCGCATAATTGGGACCAATACCTTCGGCAATTTTGATAATCTCGTCCACATCTTCAATGGCCAATCGAATCACCGAAACTTTTGCTCCTTCTTTCAGAGGAATCCTTCTTTCAGGGTCTTTCATAAATAGAGCCGCTTGTGCAGCTTCCAGAGCTATTTGCTTGTGGGCGTCATTTCCTACAATCTTATTTGCAGCGCTAACATCCACAGGAAGTCGATCGGCTAATTTGAATTTTTCTTTCAAGCTTTTGATACGGTTGTATGCTTCATTGATTCGTTCCATCGGGATTTCTCCATCCATCACGGCCTTTTCGATTCGGTCAATCAGGGCCGTTTGTGATTGTTTGTAGTCCCCAACATCTTCGCCATAGCGCTCTTCGGCCAGCATAATCATGTCTGCACCGGCAAGGATCGCCTGAACCGCTGCTTCACCTGGGTCATAGTTTTTCTGAATCGCCCACATGTTGAATGAGTCGGTGATGATCACTCCTTTGAAACCTAATTTTTCTCGTAAATAGCCAGTGAGAATTTTTTTGGATAGCGTGGAAGGATTGATGGAATCCAATGCCTCATAAATAATATGAGCGGTCATGACCATGTCCACGCCGGCATCTACTGCCGCTTTGAAGGGGAGCAAATCGATCGACTCGATTTCTTCAAGCGTTCGCATCACTTTTGGTAGACCACTGTGCGAATCAGAGCTGGTGTTGCCATGGCCAGGAAAGTGCTTGGCGGTAGCAATGACATTGTGTGCATGCAGGCCTTTTACAGCCGCTCGCACTCTGGCAGCCACGTCTTCGGCATTTTCACCAAATGAGCGTGTGCCAATAATTGGATTGAGTGGATTGGAATTCACATCTGCAACCGGGCTAAGGTCGCAGAACATCCCGACGGACGAGATTTCTCGTGAAAAAACGGTGTACATATTTTCGGTATGCGCCACAGGCGCAGCACCAAGAGCCATATTGCCTGGGCCCGTTGAAGAGTAGGGCACCATCACGCCCCAAGCACCTTCCTGATCTCCTGCTGTGAGTAGCGGCAGTCCGGCCAATCCATTCATTGATGCCTCTTGAAGTGTGTTGAGTAGTGTGGCCGCTTCTGCGGGTGAACCGAGATTTTCATTGCTGAGATACAAGCCACCAATTCCTCGTTCTTTGATAAAGGGCACTACCGTTTCAGCGTCTTGTCCAGAGAAGGCCAGCAGGAATATTTGTCCCACTTTTTTTCGCACTTCGTCAGGATCGGGCTTGGAGGGAGTGCAGCTTTGGAAGAGGAGGAGGGTGGTTAGGAGTAGGAGGTTTTTCATTAAATGGAAATTTGAATTCAAATATATTGTCAATTCTCCACTACCTCACCAGATTCATGATTGCGAAGCTTGATGTCTTTGTCTTTTGCCAATTTCTCTTCTTCCTCCTGGCTCTTCTGATCAATCAGTTTGTTCAAATCTGGCTGTCCGCCATCTACCCAAGCGGTGTACCAAAAATCAGCAATCATTTTGATGGAAGCTTTCATGCGTCTTTCGACCATGCCACTGAGCTTGTCGTGGTAGGCTTTTGAAAATTCTTGTGAGTACGTCCGCAGGTTGGAGTTGCCGCGTTGCTCAATGACAAATTTGGTCGAACTCCCTCTCGTTGCGGTAATTTCTTTTTCAAAAAGAAAAACGCTATCAAGTGCCATATTCGCTTTGGTCACAGCGTCCCAAATCCGAAGTTGTGTATTGGGGATGTACTCTGCCTTGCCCACGAACAGCGAGTAGTTTTCTGCGAATAGCTCGGGCAATCGAGATTCCCAAAAGCCATGAATGCCGTATTGTCCGGTGAACTGACCGTTGTAATTCTCTGTGGTGTGAAGCGGCACATTTGCATCGGCGATATAATGTCCCAAGTCGGCAGACAACCGCAGAATCTGGTCTTTGTCTTGTTTTTTGAAGGCGTCTGTTAGCCAGTCTTTCACGCGATTGACGTGCCATGGCACTATCCCGTACGCCTGAAGCGTGTCTTCGGTGTACATTTCCACTGCATCGAACCAATAGCGCGGCAGCTTATGCACGGCACTATCGCCATACACATCCAGATCAATGTAGTGCCGAGGCGCTTCCTCGGGAATAGCGTATCTCCGCATGTCTGGATTTACAGCCTTTTCGGTAATGAATCTAATGTGATGCTTATAGAAACCAATCATTTCGGGCGGAAGCGAAAATACCGCCAGCCGATTGATTCGCTGATGCGCAAAGAACCCCCAAGTAGCCGAAGAGAAGGAAGCCAGCGTCAGGCCGAGGAGGACAAGAAGTCTTAGTTTCATAAGTGGAAGTTACTAAAAACTACTGAAGAGTTGTGCGTCAACTGGATTGAGAGTCTGATTTTGTTGATAAAAATTAAGTTATGAGTAGTCGTTTGCATTTATTCATTAAAAATCTATCTTTGCACTCCGAAAATTGAATATCAGAATAATAGAATGGCAAATCATAAGTCAGCATTAAAGAGAATCCGGTCGAACGAATCAAAGAGGCTGAGAAATAAGTACCAGCACAAGACCACTCGTACGTTTATGAAAAAACTGCAGACGTCTACGGATAAGGGCGAGTCTGAGGAGCTTTTGAAGAAAGTGACGGGGATGTTAGATAAATTGGCCAAGAAGAATATTATTCACAAAAACAAAGCGGCTAACTTGAAGTCAGGCCTGACCAAGAAGGTAGCGACTATGTAAGCTGGATTTTATAAGAAATCAAAGCCCTGTTTGAGAAATCGAACAGGGTTTTTTGTTTGTAAAAACGTAACGTTTATTAGGGACGAGACAAAGACGGGGATCACGTTGAAGATGTTTTATAAGAAATCAATCCCGAATCCTCGGGAGAGAAATCGACAGGGTTTTTTGTTTTCAGGGGGAATTGGTTATTTTCGTAGGTAATGGATTCAGATAATGAACCAACTCTTTCGATTAAGCAATGGGCGGAGGAAGATCGCCCAAGAGAAAAACTCTTGTCAAAAGGGCGATCCAATCTCACCGAAGCAGAACTCATCGGAATTCTCATCGGGTCGGGTACACGAACACTCAGTGCCGTTGATTTGGCCAAGAAGATTTTGGCGACAGCCGACAATAGTCTTTCCGAGCTGGCTAAATTCTCTGTTAAAGATTTGATGAAATTCAAGGGTATTGGAGAAGCCAAGGCCATCTCGATTGTGAGTGCCTTGGAACTGGGCAGGAGGAGGAGAGATGAGCAACCTGAGAAGAGGAGGAGAATTGTATCTTCAAAGCAAACATACGCATTGATGTCTCCTGATTTGACCGACTTGAAACACGAGGAATTTTGGATCATTTTGTTGAAACGAAATAGCGAGGTGATAAAGAAAGTGAGAGTAAGCGCAGGCGGAGTGGCTGGGACAGTGGCCGATACTAAAATCATTTTTAACCATGCGATTGCCGAGCTGGCCTCCAACGTGATTTTGGTTCATAATCACCCTTCTGGCACGTTGATGCCCAGTATTCAAGACATTAATCTCACAAAGCAAATTATATCGGCTGGCAGACTATTGGATATTGGAGTGCCGGACCATCTCATTTTTACCGATTCGGGATATTATAGTTTTGCCGATAAGGGGCAGATATGAGGAAATACCTACATCTCCTTTAGTGCTTTTTTGGCTTTCTTATGCGCACCAAGTTTTCTCCCCGCCAATTTTTTCACTCTACGGTAGTAATATTTCGCTTTTTCATTGTCTCCTCTTTTTTGGGCAAGTTCACCGAGATAATACAGCGATTGGTAATAATACCCTTTCGAGGTAGCACCCACTTCTTCTGAGTAGGCCAAGGCCATCAAGAAATATTTTTTCGCCTCTTCTGGCTTTTTGTTTTTGTAAATCCGGCCTAAAAAATAGGCAGCATATCTCCCAGTATATGATTCATAACCAACCTGACCGCTATCAATTCTTTGAATGATCTTGAGGCATTCTATTTCTGATTTCCGGCGATTGCCCTTTTGATAGAGCATCCTCGCATACCAGCGATGAAAGTACGGGTTGTCCGGATAGGTCTGATACAGGTAGGTTGCCAGCATCCGAGCTTCGGTGTAGTTTTTTTCGTCGTTAAACAGGATGTTCATCAGATAATGCTGCGCCTCGGTCCGGGCATAAAAAGCATTTCTCGAAACTTCCCGTAGCTGTTCCATGCCTAGTTTTTTGTCCCCTTTTGGAAAAAACATCATCAGTGGTTTGAGCATCGGGTAGTTTTCTCTGATCCATTTGGCGTAGTAGTTTATCAAGCCATCGCCAAAGAGTAATTCGGGGCTATACTCGGTGTAGTCCTTGGATTCTTTTAGGTATTTCAGCGCCTTTCTTCCATTGCTAGCCGCTTTTCCGAAATCTTCTCTATCGGAATCTAACCGAGCCTTGAAACCATAAGCGGCAGCCAAAAAGAACGCGCCTTCAATTGGATTGGCTTCTTTGTGAAGCCGTTTTGCAAGTAATATCGTGCTATCCATGTAGGTGTTGAAAGTCAAGGCATATTCCTCGTTGTTTAGGTTGGGTTGGAGCCGCCACCAATAATTGAGACCTATCAGAAAATAGGGGAGAGGATGCCAGCCGTATTCATATTTCAAATGTTTCAAGTTGAGCATAGATTCTTCGAACTTGAAGTTGTAAATGTCGTTGATGGCCTGAGCGGCTTCTAGCTGAATGTACGGATTCAGCAACACCATGTGGATAGAGTCGATTTCAGGAACTCTTTGAGCTTCACAAAAACGGAAGAATAACAGGAGAATAACAAGGACGCTGAATCGCTTCATCCAATGAGGCCAGTTTTGAATGTGTTAAAATTATAACCCATCTACCAAGCTCCAACGTAATTACTACATTAATTGCTATTTTCGCCCCTACATTTTTACAGCACATGACTTACAAAAAAATAAACAACCTCTCAGGCTGGGTAGCCTTCTTAATTGCCATGGTGGTCTATACACTTACTGTGGAGCCTACGGCCAGTTTTTGGGATTGTGGGGAGTTCATCGCCTGCTCGTATAAGTTGGAAGTTCCGCATCCTCCAGGGGCCCCATTTTTCTTGCTAACTGGGCGGTTATTTTCTATGCTGGCCATGGGAGACACGACGCAGGTGGCCTATTGGGTGAATATGCTCAGCGTATTGTGCAGCTCATTTGCTATTTTATTTTTGTATTGGTCCATCAGCCATTTGGCAGGAAAAATCCTCAGAGTCGAGCGTGGAAATGAAACGTCAGTTCAGCAAATATTGATGGTGGGAGCTGGCATGGTAGGTGCGCTGGCCTGCACTTTTTCAGACTCTTTCTGGTTCTCCGCTGTGGAGGCTGAGGTGTACGGCATGTCTTCCTTTTTTACAGCCTTTGTTTTTTGGGGAATCCTGAAATGGGAGAACAAAGAAAATGAATCTGATCGAGCAAGATGGTTGATACTGATTGCCTACATGATGGGGCTTTCGATTGGTGTTCACTTGCTGAACCTTGTGACCATACCCGTTCTGGGATTGATCGTTTATTTCAAATACAAAAAAGAAGTCACTCCTTGGGGAATCGTTTCTACATTATTGGTTTCTGGTGCGATCATTCTTCTAATCATGATTGGGATCATCCCAGGCTTGCCATCATTGGCAGGCGGAATGGAGATTTTCTTTGTCAATACCCTTGGCTTGCCTTTTGGATCTGGTGTTATTTTCTTTGGTTTGGTTTTCCTTGGCGCATTGATTTATGGTATTCGCTACTCGATCACTCGGGGTAAGTACATTCTCAATACGGCGTTGCTTTGTTTCACATTTATCATGATTGGCTATTCTTCGTATGCCATTGTCCTCATTCGATCAAATTACAACCCACCGATTGATGAAAACAACCCTGAGGAAATCATCAGTTTCGTTTCCTATCTCAAGCGTGAGCAATACGGCAGTCGGCCACTGTTCAAAGGACAGTATTTTACAGCCCGTGTAGAAAATCAAATTAAAGGAGATCCTGTCTATATGCGTGGGGAGGATAAGTATGAAATAAAGGATTACAAGGTGGAATACGTGTACGAGCCAGGTCATTCGACCATTCTACCCAGGATGTACAGTAGCGATCGAAATCATATCAAGAGATATCAAAGCATCACCGGTTTGCGAACTGGAGAGAAGCCTAAGTTTATTGACAATCTCCATTTTATGTTCAAGTACCAGATTGGCCACATGTACATGCGGTACTTTATGTGGAATTTCGCTGGGCGTGATTCGGACATTCAGGGTGCAGAGGCTGTGTTTTTCAGTCCCGATAATACAGCGCCTGATCAAATCAAGGAAAATAAGGGCAGAAATATTTACTTCTCTCTGCCTCTCTTATTGGGCTTTTTGGGCTTGATGATTCAGTTCCGGAAGAATCCGAAGTACTTTTCAGCTACGGTGTTGCTTTTTTTCCTTACAGGAATTGCGCTGGTACTCTACCTCAATTCGCCACCCGTTGAGCCTCGGGAGCGAGATTACATTTATACAGGCTCGTACTACGTATTTGCTATTTGGATAGGATTTGGGGTGTTGGCTTTGTACGAAATATTGCTAGCAATCACCAAAAAAGCAAAACTAGCAGCCACCATTGCTTGCGTATTGGCGTTGGGGGTTCCGGCCATCATGGCTAGCGAAAACTGGGACGACCATGATCGGTCGGATCGGTTGTTTTCTATGGCTGCTGCCAAAAATTATCTGGACTCATGTGCCCCAAATGCGATTCTGTTTACCGGAGGGGATAATGATACGTTCCCACTTTGGTATTTGCAAGAAGTGGAGGGATACCGAACGGATGTTCGAGTGATTGTGCTGAGTTATTTCAACACCGATTGGTATGTGCAGCAAATGATGCGACCAGCGTATGAGTCTGAGCCATTGCCATTTGGACTTACGTTGAAGAATTATCAACAAGGCGGATTGAATGATTACTTGCCCGTCATCGAAAATCCTCAACTCAAAGATCAGGCAATTAGCCTCACAAAATATTTGGAGCTAATAAAACAAGAGCATCAGGCACTGAGAATCCCTACATCAATAAGTGAGTACAATTCTGTACCAACGAAATCTTTGATTTTGAACAATATTGATACAGCCAAAATCATGGCTTTGCTTCCAGACTATCTAGACGGCACGGTCACGAATCAAATGCTCTTCAATGTGAAAGGAAGTGGGTTGGAGAAAAAGGATCTAGCCATTTTGGATCTGATTGCTACTAACAAATGGGAGCGTCCGATGTATTTCAATTACACGTCACTTTCTCATTTCAATGTGGACATAAGTTCCAATATTGTGCAAGAAGGGATTTGCTACAGGTTGCTCCCAGTTCAGTCGAATATTCCTTTGGTAAACAAGGAACTCATGTATGAAAACATGATGGAGAAGTTCAGCTGGGTTAATCTTGATCGCGAGGATGTTTATTATTCGGAGGACTACAGGGGATTTTGTCAGAATCTCCGGTCTGCTTTTAATACCCTTGCTCAGGAATATATGAACGCCGATGATTATGAAACGGCGAGAGACATTCTTGTTAAAAGTCTGGAATCGATTCCTAGCGAGACCATTCCGTTCGATTATTTTTCGGTCGTGCAGGTAGGCATGTTGCTGGAGGTTGGAGAAAAAGATTTGGCGCTTGAAATAGCCAGAAAATCCAGTGTTCATGCGACACAGACCCTAGATCATATGATTGCAAATGGTAACCAAGATGAGCTGGAAATGCAACGACAAATCATCACCATCAATGAGCTGGCGAGAGCCTTCAGAGCGGCAGGAGAAAAGGAGCTGGCGGCTGAGTATGAAGGATTGTTTGAGAAGTATTATTCGCGGTAGTTATTGATTAAGAATTTTTTCCAATTCGGATTCCAAGTCAGTCAATATTTGATCCTTGATCACTCGACCTTCCGGGTCGAGGATCACGTATCTCGGAATGGCTTGGATGTTGAAGTACGAATCTATTTCGGCACTCATCCCTGCAAAGGCAAAATTGAGGGTCGAATAGTTCTTTTTTGCGAGAAATTTTTTCATATGGCTGATAGTGAAATCACTTGAGACACAAAGAAATTCTAGCTTGTCGGCGTATTTTTCCTTTAACTCGGGGAGCTTTTTCATTCCTTTGAGACAGGGCCCACACCAAGTAGCCCAGAAATCCAGCACCAGATATTTTCCTCGAAAGTCCGAAATTTTAACCGAGTCCTCTTTTTGATTTATAAATGCAAAATCAGGAACGACCTCATTTTCTAATGTCCTGCTATAATACCATCTTGAGCGGCGAGCAGTACTACGAACAGTTTCTGAAGTTGCTTGCTCTTCAATTTTCTTGAGATGAGCAAGTTCCTTTGCCGTATCAGCACCTTTCCTTCCACACCTCTGAGTATGGGTGATAATACGGGCGATTTGCCTCACATCGTCATTCTTGATGTGCTTCATTCTTTCCAATGTGTGCTGAGGGGATACCTTAGTGGCCTCTTTGATTGGGTGAAGTTTCCTCACGTACATAGAATTCAACAATTCTTGATACACAGGATTTGCCAATTTGGGTTGTGAGAGAACTATTTGTTCTTCCAGAGCTTTGAAACCTTCAGGATAACTGGTTTGTAAGAAGTTCATTCTCCAGTTGCTTATAAGCAATCTGTATTTTGTGTAATCATTGAAACCAGGTTCATCGGCGTACGTTTCTAGCGCTTCTTGATAAAGCTCCACAAATTTGATTTGGTTTTTTTTCTTGCCTTGTTTTCCAGTCGAGAGCTTTTTCCCAAGCTCTTTATATAATTGATTGGCCTGATCTTCGGATTCGATCTTTTCGATTTCGAAATTTTTATTGATTGAAAGAGTATACTCCGAATCAGGACTTACGAATAGCGTGATATTAGCATTTGTCCGAATCGTATCTTTTCGAAGGACTATTTCGTGCTGTATGTCTGACGTGGAAACAAAGATTTCTTGTGCCGAAAGTAAATCAACTGAAAATTGAAAAAAGCCTAACTCGTTCGGTTTGGTTTCTGCTAGGATAATCTGCTTGTGATTGATGGGCTCGCTGTAGATGGAGAGCGTTACAGAATTGATCTTCCTAGAATTGATCTGTCCTTTGATCAGCACTTGCCCAATTAATAAAACAGGAAAACAAATTAGTGAAAGTAGTAAGTACCTCTTCATGAGGTAAATATACTATAATGAATTTTGATTAATCTTTCAAGAACTTATACGCCCGCTTGAAACGGGTCTCTTCATCTTTCACTACAAGAAAATAATAGCCTGTAGCGAAATTTGCAACAGGGATTCGATATTTACCTTGACCCAAGTCCTGCACAGTGATGGTCATTTGATTTCCAATGATGCTCAACATTTCGAATTCGGTATTTTCCAAAGTTGAATTTTGAATATTTACAACAAGAAATCGAACGGCCGGATTGGGGTAAATGTCGATGACATTTTTTTGAAGTACCTCTTCTGAAAATGAGGCAGGACTAGACACACCATCCGAGCTTTGGGAATAGGCTGCTCCAGAAAGAGCGAGCGCAAACGTTAAAATAATCAGTTTGTTGTGCATACTAGTCTCACAAAGTACGCAAATATTCTGCCATAGTTGCCACTAAGAGGTAAGTTTTTTCATGGCATTTTACAATTTTTTAACAAATTGTCAGTTAAATGCTTTCATTTTATAATTGAATAAAAATCAGTTAAGTAATTAACCAGATGATACTTATGCGTAGTATTATATACTAATTGAGGTGCTACGGTTAATTTAATGGAAATACGGTTTTACATTTAGGGTTGCTAAAACACTAAGTATCCCAATTCCCTACTCGGGCAATTGATATTTACTTTTTTCATTTTCTTTTTTGCTCAAAAAGAAAACGAAACAAAAGAAGCCCACGAAAGAGGCCATTCTCCCCGCTAAACGCACATCCCACCCTGCGAATCTGGCTGGCACTCTTGCCCTAAATGTCCCACACCTTCGTGGACAAGCCGCCCGCCGTTTCGCACTACACCAAATCCATACTTCCAACTAACCATTAAACTTCGTGGTAGAACCGAATTGATAAAGGAAGTGCTTCGATGATATCGGACGCTTTCATGCTTACTTCCCCGTATTTCCTAGCTGCTAGATCACCAGCCTTTCCATGAAGATAAACGCCAAGACGAAGCGCATCTATTGGAGCTAGGCCTTGAGCCAGCAAGGCGCCAATAATTCCTGTGAGGACATCACCGCTTCCGGCAGTTGCCATTCCGGCATTACCGGTAGAATTAAAAAATATAGTTCCAATCTTGTCACAAACCGCAGAATAGGCTCCTTTGAGAACTACATTTAGCCCGTGATCAACACATAATTTTTTCAATTTTTCGAGTTTATCAAAGTCATCGCTCCAATCTCCAACGAGTCGTCTGAACTCCCCGGGGTGAGGTGTCAGGACAGAACCGACGGGTAATTCACCAAGCCAATCTGGATGATCAGACAGGATATTTAGTGCATCGGCATCTAAAATGAGTGGATGAACCGAGTTGACAATCAGTCGGTGAATGCCATTTGCTGTTATCTCATCCGTGCCAATCCCCGGTCCGACGGCTATGGCATGGATATTTTCTGGAACATCAATGGTTGAAATAATTTCATCCTGTTCATCGATCATGATCATCGCTTCGGGAATGGATGTTTGAAGTATGTCCAAACCGCAAGCTGGCGAATGAACGTAGATCAGCCCGGCACCAGCTCTGAATGAGGCTTGAGCAGATAGAATAGCCGCGCCCATTTTGCCTTTGCTTCCAGCAAGTATCAGGAGTCTTCCGGCATCTCCCTTATGACTGAATTTTTTCCGTTTCGGAATTAGGTGGTTCATATCCTCCGCTTCTGTCAGATTGTGTTGGCTATCCAAACCTGAAATGAAATTTTGATCTAAACCAATATCAACGATGTGCCATTCACCTACAAATTGGTCTAAAACAGGCTGCATGAAAGCAAGTTTGGGCGTTTGAAAACTAATTGTGCGATTTGGACGAATGATGACGTCCCCTTTAGCGGGCTTATCGGCAAACAAACCAGAAGCAATGTCAATCGAAACGATGGATGCCTTCGAGGAATTAATATGATAGATTAGTTCTGCCTGAAGGCCTTCAATTGGTCTGGATAATCCCGAGCCAAAAAGGCCATCTATGACAAGCGCATTGTCAGGATTTATGTCAGGAAAATTGGATGAAGACCGGAGGTGCAAGCTGTCAACTTCTTTAGGTAATCGATCAAGATTGGTTCTGAAGTCTGGCGAACTTTTGTCAAGATTACCAACGATGAATACTTTGGCTCGGTGATTTTGCTGGTGGAGTAACCGAGCAATTGCCAATCCGTCTCCTCCATTATTTCCGATTCCGCAGAAGATCAGGATATTTCGTGAGGAGTCTGGATAAAGCATCAGGAATTTTTTCATGAACGCTTTCGACGCTCTTTCCATCAAATCAATGGATGTGATGGGTTCATTCTCGATCGTGTACTGGTCGGCTTGTTGGACTTGGCGGGTAGATAATATTTTTTTCATAGATTTGCCGTCCTTCACTATTTCTTACACAATCTATGAGATTCATTCCAGCTATTCTATTTCTATGTCTTTCATTTTCGCTTGTTGGCCAGAAATTGCCAATGAAATTCGGGAAAATTGATGTTGAAAACTTAAAAATGACACACTATTCAAAAGACAGTACCGTGAGCGCGGTGGTCTTATGCGATTATGGAGAAGCGGCGATAAGATATAATACAACCCTTGGTTTTCAGGTAGTTTTTGATCGGCACACACGAATTAAAATATTTAGTAAGGAAGGGTATGAATGGGCAGATGAAGAAATTTTTTTGTATCAAAGCCCTACCAGCTCAGGGAAGGAAGTAGTCGGTTTGCTAAAGGGTGTCACGTACAATTGGGAAGAGGGTAAGGTTACAAAGACAAAGCTCACAGGGAAGTCAATTTTTGAAGAAAAATATGATAGCGAAAACAATATTAAAAAATTCACATTGCCGAATGTGAAAGAGGGATCTATCATAGAGTACAAATACACGCTTACATCGGATTTTACCTTTAATTTCCAAAGTTGGGAGTTTCAAAAATCGATCCCAGTACTTTGGAGCGAATTTAGAACAGCCATACCTGAATATTTTACTTATGAGAAGGGTTTTCAAGGGTATTTACCTGTAGATATTGACGAACCATCTCAGAGTTCCAATAGCATTAACTTTCAAACAATAACCAGAGACAACACCACCAGTGCCACAACATCAACTGTAGAGTTAACAAAAATACCCTATGTGGAAAAAAGGAATAGATGGGTGATTAAAAATGCACCTGCCTTCGTGAGCGAATCGTACATGACGACCGATAGAAATTATATTTCCAAAGTGCGCTTTGAGTTAGCATCTACCAAAATGCCTAATCAACCAATTAAAAGGGTAATGGGTACCTGGGACAACATAAACACTAAATTTCTGGAAAATTCCTACTTTGGATTGAAAGTGAAGGGATCTGGTTTCTTGAAGAAAGAAGTAGAAGTTATCACCGCAAATTTGGCAGACGATAATGCTAAAATCGAAGCTATTTATAATTTTGTCAAAAGCAATATAAAATGGGATGGTCGATCCAGAAGATATCTGGATTTTAACTTAAAGAAACCTTTTGATGAAAAAAAAGGAAGCTCATCTGAAGTCAACTTAATCTTGACGAGCATGTTACAAAAAGCAGGGATTGTGGCTGACCCTGTTCTTATTAGCACGAGATCAAATGGAATCATTCGGCAAGCCTTTCCATTGTCCAGTCAATTCAACTACGTAATATGTAAGGTCACTCTAGGTGATAGACACATCTTATTGGACGCTACTGATCCGTATCTTCCGATGAATATACTCCCCAAAAGATGTCTGAATGGTCAGGGGTGGGTGGTTTCGGAGAATAATTCTGGTTGGATTCCGGTAGTAAGTACACAGAGAGCATTGACTCAGGTCTCTGGAAATTTGGTGATTTCTGAAGATGGAGTACTTTCTGGTGATCTTACAACTAAATATCGAGGGTATGACTCGAGATCTCCTAGGCGGGGATATTTTGTGGATGGAGAGGAAAAGTACATTTCTAATTTAATGGATGAGTCAAAGTGGGAGATTACGGAGATCTCACTTGAAAATGCGGATGACCTTTCTTCTTCTTTTATTGAAAAGTATCTAATTGATGAAATGGAGGCAGCAGAAAATCTTGGAGGTAAAATATATCTACAGCCAATTGTATCGAATGAATGGGATGAAAATCCATTTAAAACGGATGAGCGGAAATATCCTGTGGATTTTGCCATGCCTTGGAGCGAACAGTACTTTGTTCACTTCACGATTCCGGAAGGTTATGAAGTGGAGGAATTCCCAAAATCGAGAGCTATTGTACTTCCTGAAGGTACGGGAAAATTCATGTATAAAGTGACATTATCTGAGAATAAGATTTCGGTGTTGAATACACTAGATATTAAAAAATCTGTTTTTTATCAACCTGAATATGCTACTTTAAAGGAATTCTTCGCACAAATAATTGCCATGCAGAAAGAACAAATTATTTTGAGAAGGCTATGATGAGCTGCCTCAAAAAGTATGTGCTATTAGTGCTCGGTTTGCCATTATATTCATACGGACAGATTCTTCCGGTGGCCTTGATCCCAGATTCACTCACGCAGAATGCAAATGCGGTTTACATATTAAACGAGGGGCATTTTGAAATCTTTTCGGCAAATAGGTCAAAGTTTGCGGTACACCAAACCATTGCCATACTTAATCAAAAAGGACAATGGTTCGCAGCTAAAACACTGGGATATGATAAAGAAATTCAGATAAATTCATTCAAGGGAAGTGTGTACGATTCTTTTGGTAACCTCATCAAAAAATTAAAAAAATCGGATATCCGGGATCAGAGTAGCTATGATGGATTTAGTGTCTATAGTGACAATCGCTTAATGCATGCAGATTTAAGACAAATCCGGTATCCATATATCGTAGAGTTCGAATATGAGTTCGAATATAAGAACACCTTCCAAATGCCTGATTGGATGGTATTGCCAGCACAGAATGTGTCCGTTTTGAAGTCCGCTTTTACAATAAAGTCACCGAAAAAACATCAACCCAGAGTGAAAATTGAGAATACAACAGAAACCTTCACTGTGTCACAAGAAAATGATGCGGTACTAATGGAGATCAGCTTTAGCAATCTAACGGTCAAAAATAGAGAGTGGTATGGGCCATCATTTGACGAGATAAGACCAATTATTCGATGCGCACCCTCTGCTTTTGTGTACGATGGGTACGAAGGAGATATGAGTACATGGGATGGTTTTGGGAAATGGCTTCAAAGCTTGAATAGCGATCGTGACAAATTGGATGATGAGACAGTTACGGAGGTGATTAATCTCACTAAAAATTTGGAGTCCAGAGAAGAGAAAATTAAGGCAATCTATCATTTTGCACAAAACAAAACGAGATATGTAAGTATTCAGCTTGGAATAGGAGGTTATCAGCCTTTCCCGGCTTCTACTGTTGACAAACTTGGGTATGGGGATTGTAAGGCACTTTCTAACTACACGTACGCGTTACTAAAGGCCATTGGGATATCATCCAATTACACTTTGATATCTGCTGGGGAGAACCCGTCTAAGATTGATTTGAACTTCCCCAACAACACCTTCAATCATGCCATTCTGGGCGTTCCAAATGGACAAGATACAGTATGGTTGGAATGCACCAGCCAAACAAAATCTTTTGGATTCATGGGAAAATTTACAGGAGATAGGGACGTGCTCATGCTCAATGAAAATGGTGCGGAAGTGGTTCATACAACAATTTATTCTAAAGAAGATAATACCCAAATAAGTAAAATGGAAGTGGCGCTGGATGACACGGGGCAAGCAAGTGCTCGAATTGATGTCATATACTCAGGGATTCAAACCGAGAATTACAATTTGAATTCCCTAATTACTAAAACTAAAAAAGAGCAAGAGGAGTGGATTTATGAGCACACGGACATTGGGGACTTCACTTTGCAAGCGTTTAATTTCGAAATTGAAAAGAAAAAGATTCCCGACATAAAGGAGCATCTAACCATCGATATACGAGACCTTGCAACCGTCAAGGGTTCGAGACTGTTCTTCGCACCAAATCTGTTAAACAAGTGGGACTCCAATCCCAAGAAATATTCTGATCGGGAAACGGATATTATTCGAAAATTTGCTGGTACGGATATCGATACCGTTATATATTCCCTTCCAAAAAAATTCCGTGTTGAATTTTTGCCTGAACCCATCCTCATATCTACGGTGTTTGGAAAATATTCTTCTTCAGTAAATTTTTCGGATGGTAAATTGGTCTATGTGAGAAATTTGGTGTTGAATCAGGGTAGATTCCCAAAAGAATCTTACGATGAGTTTAGAAATTTTTATCGTGATATATCTAAGGCTGACAAAATGAAGGTAGTATTCGTGGATAAAACGTAATAGACGACACCTGAACACTACCTATCCACTTCCCCCATTACCAAATCCAACGACCCCACAATTGCAAATAAGTCGGCAAGCATCACGCCTCGGCTAATTTCTGGTAGAACCGACAGATTGGAAAAACTCGGCGCACGAGCTTTGCAGCGAGACGGAATGTCGTATTTCCCTTCTGCCCTGAAGAAGTATCCAAGCTCGCCCTTTGGATTCTCAGCTCGAACATAAAAGTCTTGCGCTTTAGGCCGGATTTTCTTGGGCACTTTTTCACGCGGATCAAATTCCTTTGTGCGCTTATTTTTGGCAGTTAGTTGCTCCAAGCTTTGTTCAATGATTTTTACCGACTCTCTACATTCCATCATCCGCACCCAGGTTCTGTCCCAACAGTCACCGGTAGTTCCCATTTCACCTTTGCCAATTGGCACGTCAAAATCTATTTCAGGATAGACGCTATAGCCGTCAACTTTTCTGAGATCAAATCGCAATCCCGATCCACGAAGAACCGGCCCAGTGACGGCATAATTAATAGCAAGGTCACGATCCAAGACGCCTACATTGGCCGTGCGATCAATGAATATTTTATTGGAAATCAAGAGGTTTTCTAAGTCATCAAATTTCGGCTTGATGTAATCACAAAATTCCTTGCATTGCTCTTCGAACCCTACTGGCAGGTCATAATACAAGCCACCAACCCAGATATAATTGTAGAGCATGCGTGCGCCGGACGCCCACTCAAGCATTCGCAAAATATGCTCTCGATCGCGCATCATCCAAAGAAACGGCGTGAAGGCACCAACGTCCATCCCGAATGTGCCAATGGCTACAAAGTGAGATGCGAGCCTGTTCATTTCAGCCACTAGCACCCGGATGTATTCTACTCGTTTGGGAATTTCATTTTCGATTCCGAGCATTCGCTCGACACCCATGGCAAATGCCCATTCATTGTTCATAGCGGCCACATAATCCATGCGGTCGGTGAATGGAAGGGTCTGGTTGTAGGGGAGCTTCTCGGCATGTTTTTCAAAACATCTGTGGAGGTAGCCGATGTGTGGCACCACATCTCGCACAATTTCTCCGTCGGTAATCACCTCCAAACGAAGCACCCCATGCGTGGATGGATGCTGCGGCCCAAGGTTGAAGATCATTTCCTCAGACTTCAGTTCTGACACCTGATGTTTCAGTGGCTCTGAGTCATTCAGATGAGTTTCTTTGAACGTGTAGGTCGTGCTCATTCGCTCACCTTATTATCTGGATGTTCGATGGTCATGCCGTGATAAGTTTCATCTTCTTTGTAGTCTTTGCGCATTGGGTGACCCACCCAATCAGCGGGGAGTAGGATTCTTCTGAGGTCAGGATGGTTCGTGAATTGAATGCCGAAAAGGTCAAATGCTTCTCGCTCGTGCCAATTGGCCCCACCCCAAATATCGAACACTGAATCAACGATTGGATTGGGTCGATCCAAAACGACTTTTAACGTCAGATGAAAGTTTTTGGGAATACTATATAAGGTGTAAACGACCTCCATGGTATTTTCTTCGACTCCACTGTCGATGGCTGTCAGGCAAGCCAGGTGATCGAAGTACGTATTTTCATTGGCATGAAGAAAGGCACAAACCGAGTGAATGTTTTCTGTAGGAATAAGAAATCCAGCAGGGGTTGAGTTTTCCAGTGCAATGAATTCTGTGGAAGGGAATTCTGCTCGAAGTAATGAATCGGTTTTTTCAAGATTCATTCTTAAGGTGTTGTTTTAGGAAATTCAATAGGGGAGTGAGAGCTTCGGATTCTAGATCCCAAAATTCATTGTTGTAATTCCTTTTACTTCCAGAGGACTCTTGGTTGTTTCGTGTTAAAGATGCCGTATAGATGTAACATCTTTCTTTTTCGTTTACATCAAGGTTTAGAGGAAGGTTATTTACGCAACGAGCGTAGCTTGCTACACACTCATGAAATTCAGCATAGTTTTCAGGAATCAATTCAATCAGAAGATGCTCTAAACAACCAGAGCCTCGACCATTGGGCATTGCAAATATGTTATTCGCTTTAATTTTTGTAAAATCACTGAAAGCTTGAATTACTGCTTCTTTTGTCTCTTGTGAAGACCTTGTGTCTGTGTCTAGAATGAAAAGAGTTTTTGAATAATTTTCTTCTGCACTTACAACCGTATTCACAAGTTCCACTGCCACATTAGAAGTGAGCAAAGAAGACGCATTGGTTTCTGTTTGAATGAACTCTACGGTTAAAGCTGGAAATTCATTATTTAGAAGCTGTTTGATAAAGTTTTCATCATCATCTCCCTCCACAACAATGTAAAAATCAATCATCGTAAATCGTTTCCAGTTTCGTTGGCGTATTGAAGCACCTCAATGCCATTTGTAAAAGCTATTACATCCCTTGTTTCAGGATGTTCCTTGAGGGAGATTGTCCGAGCTGCAGAAAGATAATTTTCTCCCAATTCCTCTAGCGCTTCTTGATAAGCTTGAATGCACTCTCTATTATGGGTAGTGGCAAAGAGTTGAAGATGTTTTTTGGAAGAATGTTTAATGATACCTTTCCAAAATTCCACCATTCGACTATGATGAATACCAGTATCGATTTCATCAATTAGTAAAATACCAAATTCATATTTGGTGACTTCAAGAAGAATCCTAAATAATTTTGTTACACCATCTCCAAGAAATCCCATCGAAACAGACTCACTTCCATCGAAGAAGCACCTCAATGTTGGGTGGCTTGTAGATTGATAGGTGTCTACTTCAATGTTTTTGATTGATGGGTGAATTATTTTCAATGATTCAATGATTTCTTTCCTGTTTTTTTCTTTCCGTAGTAAAAATTTTGAGAAATCATCGAACATATCCTTCCCATAGGATAAACTAAAAGGGATGAAAGGAATTTGGATATCATTATGAATTGTTTCTAACGGGAATTCAACAATTCCAGACTGGCTAAGTTGTGAAGAAACCATGACCTTTGATTTTTCAAAGTCAAACAAATAGTTTACCTCATATTTTTCCCGATCCAGACTAAATTCAAAAGTCATTGATGAGTCCGAAGAATTGACATTTTGGAACAACTGAAAAACATCCTCCCTCAGACCGTCATACATGTCTCTGATTTTTAGAATTTGCGTCAGGCTTCTTTCAAAAGATTTAAAATTCACCTCAAACAACAACGCCTCCAACAAACTTGTCTTCCCCACATTATTATCTCCAAGCACCAAATTGAACTGGCCAATATCCTTCACCTCAAGATCACGAAAGCGCTTGAAGTTCTTCACTCGGAAATAATTAAAATGTCCTGATTCCATGGAATAAAGTTAACCCGAATTATTTATTATCCTTTCCCGAAATGTCACATTGAGGTTCTCGAAAATGTACCTTCGTTTTCACTGTTGCAATTAATAAGGCGGGTTAAGCAGTTTCGTTCTTCCTTCCCTCAATTAATTTCTCCAATCCTTTAGGGCGCATCACCGATTCGGTTCTTATTTTTTCCTGAAGTTTCAAAAACCCCCCAATCAGCGCTTCGGGTCTGGGTGGGCAACCAGGAATGTACACATCCACAGGAATGATTTGATCCACGCCTTTTACCACATGGTAGCCATGCTCCCAATATGGGCCACCACAATTGGCACATGACCCCATCGAAATTACGTAGCGGGGTTCAGCCATTTGTTCATACAATCTACGTACCCTGTCAGCCATTTTGAAAGTGACCGTGCCACTTACTACCATCACATCTGATTGGCGAGGCGAGGCTCTTGGAATGATTCCCAAACGATCGAGATCATATCCCGATGCAGCGGTTGACATAAATTCTATAGCACAGCAGGCCAGCCCAAAACCAACGGGCCAGAGGCTGGATAATCGTGACCAGTTGAGCAGGTCATCCAGATTGGAAATGATGATGCCGCCATCTCCTGATTTGTCCATATCACTTCGTGTATCGCTCATATTCGCTAGCCGGAATTTTTGATTGATAGGAAGATTTTTCAGGCGTGGGCTTCACCCAATCTAGCATGCCATTGACCCAAACGTAAATAAGACCGAGTCCAAGAATGCCAATGAAAATGAATGTTTCAATAAGTGAAAATGTCCCCCACAATCCATTGGTTTCTTCAATGAGACTGGCATCTCCGAAAACGATAGCCCACGGGAATAAGAAGACGAGCTCCGCCTCAAACAGGATGAAAACAAGAGCAATGATGTAGAATCGGACATTGAAATGGCCCAGTGCTGAGTGTGCTGGATCTTCACCAGATTCGTAGGTAGTTTGTTTCTCAACAGTCGGATGGTTTGGGCGAATGAACTTCCCAATTAATAGCGTTACCATTAGGAAGGCCAATCCTCCAATCAAGAAGAGCAAGACCGTCCCGAATCCTGAAATTTCATTCATTGAGGAAAATTACTGAAATGGTTTGACGATTGATCCGATTGACGATTATTTCGAGTTTTAACCACGGAGTTCACAGAGAAAGTACGGAAGCATAAAAGTTTGTTTTCGATATCTCCGTTCCTTTATGGTCAGGCTTTCGAATGGTTAATCCGTTCCTGGTTTTTCTGTCTCGATCTGCGAAATCTGTGGGAACAAAATACAGATTCGAATCAATCAGCATAACTCTCCTCATGAGAATCTACCGCTCTGCCCGAAGGATCATTCAAATTCTGAAGCGATGCATCCCATGCCAAAGCCTCTGGCGTACTGCACGCTACAGAGGGAACAGACGGAACAGTTTGAGCAGCAGTATCCGAAGGAAAATGCTCTGCAAAAATGCATCGATAGAAATATTCTTCTTTCGACTGAGGAGGATTGATCGGGAAATTTTCATTTGAGGATTTCACCTCAGCATCGGATACTTTTTCTTCAACCAATTCTTTGAGCGAATCGATCCAACTATAGCCGACTCCATCAGAAAATTGTTCCTTTTGGCGCCAAGCCACACTTTCGGGTAAATAATCTTCAAAGGCCTTTCGCAGAATCCACTTTTCCATTTTGCCTTCCCCGCACATTTTATCCTTGGGATTTAGGCGCATGGCCACATCCATAAATTCTTTATCCAAGAATGGCACGCGCCCTTCTACACCCCAGGCCGAAAGTGCTTTGTTGGCTCGCAGGCAATCATAGAGATGCAGTTTGTCGAGTTTACGTAGGGTTTCTTCATGAAAAGCGTGTGCATTCGGCGCTTTATGAAAATACAAATAGCCACCAAAAATCTCATCTGCTCCTTCGCCGGACAGCACCATTTTGATTCCCATGGATTTGATCACACGCGCCAATAAATACATAGGCGTGGAGGCGCGAACAGTCGTCACATCGTAGGTTTCCAAATGATAAATCACATCTCGAACGGCATCCAGCCCTTCTTGAACAGTGAAGGTCACCTCGTGGTGAATAGTGCCGATATGGTCAGCGACCTTTTGAGCGGCTGCCAAATCTGGCGAACCAACCAAGCCAACCGCAAAAGAGTGTAACTGTGGCCACCACGCCTCCGATTGATCGTTACTTTCGACTCGCTTGGAAGCGAATTTTTTGGCCACAGCCGAAATGATGGAAGAGTCTAATCCGCCAGACAGCAACAATCCAAACGGCACATCCGACATCATATGGCCGTGAACTGACTTTTCAAGAGCCAATCGGATTTCTGAACTATCAGACTCGTTATTCTTGACAGAATCGAAGGAAGTCCATTCTCTCGAATACCATTTTTTAGGAGCCTCATCTCCAGTTTGGAAATAATGTCCGGGAGGGAAAGCCTCGATCCGCGAACACGTGCCTTCAAGTGCTTTGAGCTCTGAAGCAACGTAGAATTGTTTATCATTATCCCATCCGATATACAGAGGAATGATACCCATGTGGTCACGTGCGATTAGGAAAGTGTTTTTCTTCTTATCGTAAATCGCAAACCCAAACATGCCGCTAAGATGATCAAGAAAATCCGCTCCGTATTTTTTATAGAGCGGAAGAATCACCTCACAGTCAGACTCTGTCTGAAAATTGTAATCCAGCGTTTTCCTCAGCTCAAGGTGATTGTAGATTTCGCCATTCACCGCAAGAATTAGATTTCCATCAGTACTTAATAGTGGTTGTCCACCAGAGGTGGGATCGACAATGGCTAATCGTTCGTGGGCGAGGATGGCATTTTCATCGCTATAAATTCCGGACCAATCCGGGCCTCTGTGCCGGATGGTTTTAGACATTTTCAAAACTTCTGGTCTTAGTTTCTCTGCGTCCGAGGTAAGGTTAAAGGCACAAACGATTCCGCACATTTTGGTATTTTTTAGCAAAGCTCGTTTGATCGATTGTGATTTGCTAGTTGAGCTAAATATTTTAGATAGAATGCAATGAACTATACCGATATTTGAAGAATGAACAAAGTGAGGATCAATCAGGGGCGAGTATTGGAGTCAAGCCATAGGTATATGTTTTCACTTTTGCTTATTTGTGGGATGATTGCTTCAATTGTGGCCGTGAATAATATTCTTGGATTCATCATCATGTTCGTGCTGAGTTTCCTGTTGATACTTATATGGACATCCTTCTATATCCTGGAGATTGATGTAGAAAACAAAACGTATGCCGATTTGACCTCTGTGTTCGGACGGAAGTTTGGAAAGGCGGTTGCTTTCGATGAAATAGAAAATGTATTTATTAAATCATCAGTCGTTTCACAAACGATACATGGGTTTGGGCCAAATTCCTACGAGAAGAAAAATTATGAATTCGATGCGTATCTGAAATTCACGAATGGAGAAAAACTCTTTCTGGTTTCTGATGAAGATGAGAAAGAGTTGAGGAAACGGTTGAAGCCTGTGTTGAAGAAGCTGGAAACCGAGCTAGTGAATTAGGGTCTGCTGAGAAACTAAAACCAAGGCGAAATCTATAACTCCATATTACCAAGGGTAGATTTTTAGCGTATTGCTAATTTTAGGTGCACACAAAAATGGCAATTGTACTAAAAACCCATGCACATTAGTGGTATGGATCGGCCTCATGAAAATGGCGTTAAGAAAATCCGCTACACTGCCGACAAAAATACACCATTGCCCGAGCAGGCTGGTGCGGCTGGAAGTTTGGTGGATTTTAGGCATTGGAACGGATTTTTAGACTTTTTCATGCAGCCTTGATTTACTCATACGCACTACCTTGCTCACGATCCCTCATGAACCTTCGGTTTCTTTGCCTACTTTCTGTATCAAGACAGAAAGTAGGAGCCCGCCTGGCTCGAAGGCAAAACAGAATAGTAAAACAAATCAACTTGAGTTTTTTAGCAGACCCGAATTAGTTCTGAAGGAGATGATGTTTTATAAACATCTGGCAACTCATCCAGTATTCTTTGCTAGTAGCTAATTCTAAAATTAAATCTAGAAATTTCAATTTCAAAAACAAGGTTGACCCATCCACTATTTAACTAGTCAACTAATGAACTAAACCTAAATGGTCATAATATCCTTTTCCTTGGCTATGATCATCGTGTCTAGTTCAGCCGTATGCTTGTCGGTGAGTTTTTGTGTTTCTCCCTCAGCATCTTTCACCTGATCCTCTGACACACCATCACCTTCCAGTTTCTTCAGAGAGTCATTTATCTCTTTTCGAGCATTTCTGACGCTGATCTTTCCTTTTTCAATTTCTTGCTTTGCCTGACGAACCAGCCTCTCTCGCCGCTCCTCAGTTAGCGCAGGAACATTTATTCGGATAAGTTCACCATCGTTTTGAGGATTTAGACCAAGATCGCTATTCATGATCGCTTTTTCGATTTCCGAAATGATATTTTTTTCCCAAGGTTTGATGGAAATTGTCCGTGCATCAGGCGTGGTGATGGAAGCCACCTGACTCAAAGGGGTCATGCTACCATAATATTCCACGTGAATTCCCTCAAGAATTGCAGGCATGGCTTTTCCTGCTCGTATTTTTCCAAGTGCGGCCCGCGCATGCTGTACCGCACTGTCCATCATTTCGTTTGCACTTTCCAAATAAAATTCAATTTCTTCCATTTTCTAACTAATTAGTGTTCCTAAATTTTCTCCATTTACAAGCTTCTCCAAATTGCCGGCTTTGTTCATATCAAAAACGATGATAGGGAGATTGTTTTCCTGACAAAGGGTAAAAGCTGTTTTGTCCATCACATTCAAATGCTTGTCCAATACTTCCTGAAAAGTGATGTTCGTATATCTTGTTGCTGAGGGATCTTTCTCTGGATCTGCTGAATACACACCATCCACGCGGGTGCCTTTTAGTACTACATCTGCCTCTATTTCTATGGCTCGCAAGCTGGCCGTGGAGTCTGTGGTGAAATAGGGATTCCCAATTCCTGCCCCAAAAATGACGACCCGCTTTTTTTCCATGTGTCGCATGGCTCGTCTCCTTATAAAGGGCTCACATACTTGCTCCATATTGAGGCCGGCCATCAGCCGAGTATAAAGGCCATTCTTTTCCAATGTACTTTGCAAAGCCATGGCATTCATCACAGTAGCGAGCATGCCCATGTAATCTCCCTGCACTCGATCAATTCCCAGATCGTCTGAATCCACTCCTCTGAAAATATTTCCTCCACCTATGACTATCGCCAACTCCAAACCAGCGTCATGAACTTTTTTTATTTCTTTAGCATAGGTCTGCAATCGTTGGGAATCAATGCCAAATTGCTTGTCGCCCATCAGGGCTTCACCGCTTAGCTTGAGGAGGACTCTTTTATATTTCATTTAAGACAATTCGGGAGTGTTGAAATCGAACAAATATAATTGAGGAGGGAGATTAATTAACTAAAACTTATAAGTGTCTCATTTTTTTCTACGCTTTGATCCTTTTCAATAGAGATTGAAGTGACGATTCCATCCGTGGGAGACTTGATCATGTTCTCCATTTTCATGGCTTCTAATATAAGGAGTGCTTCGCCCTTTTTTATTTCTTGGCCTTCCTCAACCAGAATTGACAAGATCACACCAGGCATTGGTGCCTTTACCTCATTGATTACCGATTCAGTAGAATTATCGATCCCAAGTTTTTCCAGCATCAATGCAATGTGATCCTTGACATCTACCTGCACCACCTTACCATTAATATCCAATGTTACTTTATTGCTTTGCTTTTCAAGCACCCTTACCGTGTTGACGCCCGTTTCGGTATATATGAAGTAGTGCTCACCTTGTTCTTCTATGCTATAAGGAGAAGACTTCTCATCAACGAGGAATCCGTTTGCGGTTTTCTTTATCTTAATATCTCTGTCCTCAATCTTAATTTGATATTCCATGGCTATAAATTCGGTTCAAAAATAGGCCTTGTTAATCAATCTATTTTTAGTTCAAATGGTTTTGATTTTATGTTTGAAAAAAAAGAAAAAGAATATACTTTTGCAATCCCTTTTTCAGGAGGTACGAAAGGGGTACGTTCTTTTGACATTGCGGGAGGATACCAAAGTGGCCAACTGGGGCAGACTGTAACTCTGCTGACTTATGTCTTCGAAGGTTCGAATCCTTCTCCTCCCACAGAGAAATAAGCGGGTGTAGCTCAGTTGGTAGAGCGACAGCCTTCCAAGCTGTAGGTCGCCGGTTCGAACCTGGTCACCCGCTCTATTTTCTTTGAGTAGCAAGTCGGAAGTTTTGAGCGTTGGATTGCGTGCAGAGTGAAGACTTGAAACAAAAGCCGACGTAGCTCAGGGGTAGAGCGTTTCCTTGGTAAGGAAGAGGTCGCGGGTTCAAATCCCGCCGTTGGCTCTGGAATGTGAAGTTTATTGAGAGGAGAATCGGCAAAGGAGTTGAAAACTAGCGACCGTGTGGGTTGCGCCTGAATCCTGCCGTTGGATTTGGATTGAATATTAATAATTGAAAGTAAAATAAATTTTTGAATTAACTAAATAGGATTATCAAACATGGCTAAAGAAAATTTTGATCGTTCGAAACCGCATGTTAACATCGGAACTATCGGACACGTTGACCATGGCAAGACAACTTTAACTGCAGCCATTTCATCTGTGCTTGCAAGCAAGGGTCTTGCCGAGATAAAGGACTTCTCTGCAATTGACAATGCACCAGAAGAAAAAGAAAGAGGGATTACTATTAATACGTCGCATATCGAGTATGCGACGGCCAATCGTCACTATGCGCACGTTGACTGCCCAGGTCACGCGGATTATGTAAAGAACATGGTAACCGGAGCGGCCCAAATGGACGGAGCTATTATCGTAGTAGCTGCAACTGACGGCCCAATGCCTCAGACTAGAGAGCATATCCTGCTTTCTCGTCAGGTAGGTGTACCTGCTCTGGTTGTATTCATGAACAAAGTGGATTTGGTTGATGATGAAGAATTGCTTGAATTGGTGGAAATGGAAATCAGAGAATTGCTTTCTGCGTACGATTTCCCTGGTGATGATATTCCTGTAATTCAGGGATCAGCTCTTGGCGCATTGAATGGTGATGCCAAGTGGGTTGAAAAAGTTGTTGAGCTTATGGATGCTGTGGATAATTTTATTCCACTTCCAGAAAGAGATATTGACAAAGATTTCTTGATGCCAGTGGAGGATGTATTCTCTATTACTGGTCGAGGAACTGTTGCTACAGGTAGAATCGAAAGAGGAGTAACCAACACAGGTGATGCAGTTGATATCATTGGAATGGGAGCTGAAGGTCTTAAGTCTACAATTACTGGAGTAGAGATGTTCCGTAAGATTTTGGATAGAGGAGAAGCTGGTGATAACGTTGGTCTTCTTTTGAGGGGTATTGAAAAGACGGATATTAAAAGAGGAATGATTATCTGTAAGCCAGGATCTGTGAATCCTCACCAGAAATTCAAGGCTGAGATCTATGTTCTTTCAAAAGAAGAAGGTGGACGTCATACACCGTTCTTCAACAAGTACAGACCTCAGTTCTATGTGAGAACGACGGATGTGACTGGAGAGATCATGCTTCCTGATACTATCGAGATGGTGATGCCTGGTGATAACGTAACGATCGAAGTGAATCTTATCAATAAGATTGCGCTTGAAAAAGGTCTTCGATTTGCGATAAGAGAAGGTGGGCGAACTGTAGGATCTGGTCAGGTGACTGAAATCCTTGATTAAGAATAAATAGTAGAAGCCTTAGAATTTTTTCTAAGGCTTTTTTTTGCTATCTATATTTAATAATCTAACTTCGCACTCCTTTTGGGCTGCCTAGTTGTTTACGGGTGTAGCTCAATTGGTAGAGTAGCGGTCTCCAAAACCGTTGGTTGGGGGTTCGAGTCCCTCCTCCCGTGCATTTAAACGCTGTTTTTAAGATGTCTAAAGTAGTCGATTTTTTTAAAGATTCTTACCAAGAACTGGTACATAAGGTCACTTGGCCAAAGTATGGTTCATTGCAAAATAGTGCGATTTTGGTATTAGTCGCTTCTTTAATTTTTGCTCTGATGATCGGAGCAATTGACTATGTTCTGAGAAACGGAGTTGAGTTCTACTATGACGCATTTTAATGATGGAACATAAGTGGTATGTGGTGCGTGCGGTAAGCGGGCAGGAGAAAAAAGTAAAGACTTATCTGGAGAATGAAATTTCCAGATGTAATCTGGAGGAGGCAATACCTCAGGTACTGATTCCTTCAGAAAAAGTGTACGAGATGCGAAATGGAAAAAAACGCATCAGAGAAAGGAATTTTTTTCCAGGATACATGATGATTAGTGCGGATTTGTCAAGCGGTGAAACTGCGCACCTTATTAACAGTATACCCGGAGTGATTGGTTTTTTGAGTGCATCTGGTCAGACCACTTCAAAGGATCCGATCCCGTTGAGACAGGCTGAGGTGAATAGGATTTTAGGAAAAGTTGAAGAGGTAGATGATCAGGAAGAGCAGTTGGATTCTCCTTTCATTGTCGGCGAATCAGTAAAGGTAATGGATGGGCCGTTTAGCGGTTTTACCGGAACGGTTGAAGAAGTTTTTGAAGATAGAAAAAAGCTAAACGTAGCTGTGAAAATATTTGGTAGGAATACTCCTGTTGAGTTGAACTACATTCAAGTAGAAAAAGAGGATTAAAGAAAATGGCTAAAGAGATAACCGGTTCTTTGAAATTACAAATACGAGGTGGAGCAGCGAATCCATCTCCTCCAGTTGGACCCGCACTTGGTGCGAAAGGGCTGAACATCATGGAGTTTTGTAAGCAATTCAATGCAAGAACACAAGACAAACAAGGACAACTCCTTCCAGCAGTTGTAACCATCTATGCAGACAAGTCCTTTGACTTTGTAATTAAGACGCCTCCTGCGGCAGTTTTGATTCTTGAAACAATCAAGTTGAAGAAAGGTTCATCTGAGCCTAACAGAGATAAGGTGGGATCAATTTCTTGGGATCAGATTAAGACAATCGCTGAAACAAAGATGGTTGATTTGAATGCTTTCAAAATCGAATCTGCAATGAAGCAAGTTGCAGGAACGGCAAGGAGCATGGGAGTAAGAGTAACAGGAACTGCCCCGAACTAGGGCGTAATATATAGAAATGGGCAAGTTGACAAAAAATCAAAAGAAAGCACAGGAGCGATACAATGCAGATGATCTGTTTCCAATAGACGAGGCGGCTCAGATTGTAAAGGACATTACTTCCACCAAGTTTGATGCATCGGTGGACATTGATGTGCGATTAGGTGTTGATCCAAAGAAAGCTGATCAAATGGTACGAGGAGTAATTGCTCTTCCTCATGGCATTGGTAAAGACGTGAAGGTGCTTGTACTCTGCACGCCTGACAAGGAGGCGGAGGCCAAAGAGGCTGGAGCGGATCATGTGGGTCTTGAAGAATACGTAAAGAAGATCGAGGGAGGTTGGACGGATATTGATGTGATCATCACTATGCCAACAGTGATGGCTCAGGTGGGTAAGCTGGGACGAATTCTGGGGCCGAGAAGCCTGATGCCAAATCCAAAATCAGGCACTGTAACCATGGAAATTGGTAAGGCGGTGAAAGAAGTAAAGGCAGGAAAAATCGACTTTAAAGTGGACAAATTCGGAATCATACATTCGACAATCGGTAGAGCATCTTTCTCCCCTGAGAAATTGAAAGACAATGCAGAGGAAATGATCTTGACTATTTCGAAGTTGAGACCGACTTCTGCCAAAGGAACATATTTGAAATCGATCACTTTGTCTAGCACAATGAGCGGAGGAGTGAAGATTGATCAATCAACAATAGCTGGACTATAAAGCCATGACTAGAGAAGAAAAAGCACAAGTGATTGCAAGTTTGACGGAGAAATTCCAGTCGAACAGCCATTTCTACATTACGGATACATCAGGACTTACTGTTGCGGAAATCAACAAGTTTAGAGGGATGTGTTTCGATTCTGGTGTAGAATATAGGGTGGCAAAAAATACTTTAATAAAGAAGGCATTAGATAATCTGGATACCGATTATAGCTCTCTTGAGGATACGTTGAAGGGTGTATCAGGGGTCATGTTCGTCGAAGAGACTGGAAATGCTCCCGCTAAGATCATCAAGAAATTTCAGAAGGAGGATTCTCAAGATAGACCCGCGTTTAAGGCTGCTTCCATAGATACAGATATATTCATCGGTGAAGACCAACTATCAGTACTCGTCAACTTGAAATCCAAGAACGAGCTGATTGGTGAAGTCATCGCCTTATTACAGTCACCAGCTAAGAATGTGATTTCTGCTCTTCAGAGTGGACAGAACAATCTGGCAGGTATTGTAAAAACACTTTCAGAGAGATAAAAAAATTTTTAACAAGTAATCAACGATTGAAATGGCGGATCTAAAAGAATTTGCAGAACAACTAGTTAACCTATCTGTAAAAGAGGTTAGCGAACTAGCAACCATCCTAAAGGATGAGCACGGTATCGAACCAGCAGCAGCAGCTCCAGTAATGGTGGCCGGTGGTGGAGGTGAAGAAGGTGGCGCAGCAGAAGAGAAATCTTCTTTTGACGTGATCCTGAAGCACGGTGGACAATCCAAGCTTGCAGTTGTGAAATTGGTAAAAGAATTGACAGGACTAGGTCTTAAAGAAGCCAAAGAATTGGTTGACGGAGCACCTAAGCCAGTAAAAGAAGGCGTTGCGAAAGATGAGGCTGAAGCACTGAAGACACAGCTTGAAGAAGCAGGTGCTGAAGTTGAGTTGGCGTAATCTTGTCCTTCACATAAATATTTGCAGGTAAGCAGGCCTGGTCCCGATGCGAATCGGGATCAGGTCTTTTCCTGTTTGTACGCAGTTATTGTGTACTTCTTCATTTTTTTGAAACATTAAACCGAAGCAAGCTTTGGCTACAAAATCACAAGAGAGGATTAGTTTTTCTTCTATAAAAAGAGTCCTCGACTACCCAGATTTTCTTGATGTACAGCGAAAGTCCTTTCGAGACTTTTTTCAGTTGGATACTCCAGCTGAGAAAAGAGACAAGGAAGGTCTTTATAAAGTGTTCATGGAGAACTTCCCAATCTCTGATTCTCGAGATAATTTCGTGCTGGAGTTCATTGACTATACTGTAGATCCATCTAAGTATCAGGTGGAGGAATGTGTAGAAAGAGGTCTGACTCACTCGGTTCCTTTGAAGGCAAAGCTTCGACTGCTTTGTAATGATGAGGAGAATGAAGATTTTCAGACCATTGAGCAGGAGGTTTTCTTAGGAAACATTCCTTACATGACCGAAAAAGGGTCATTCGTGATTAATGGTGCTGAGCGAATTATTGTTTCTCAACTTCACAGATCTCCAGGTGTGTTCTTTGCGCAAAGCAAGCACACAAACGGAACCCTACTATATAGTGCCCGAGTCATCCCATTCAAGGGATCGTGGATTGAGTTCGCTACTGACGTGAACAATGTGATGTACGCATACATCGACAGAAAGAAGAAATTCCCTGTTACTACGCTGTTGAGGTCCATTGGATTTGGATCCGATAAAGACATTCTTGATCTCTTCGGCTTGTCTGAAGAAATCGAAGCAACCAAAAAAGCATTGAAAGCTGCCATTGATCGAAGATTGGCTGCAAGAGTGCTTCGTACCTGGACAGAAGATTTTGTGGATGAGGATACAGGAGAGGTAGTTTCTATTGATAGGAATGAGGTCGTGCTTGAGCGTGATAGCATCATCACCGAGGAGGACATTGATGTCATCATTGAGTCAGGCACCAAGTCGATCATCTTGCATAGAAAGGATGTGAATATTGCCGAATATTCAATCATTTATAATACGCTACAGAAGGATAATTCCAATTCAGAAAAGGAAGCCGTCGAGCAGATTTATCGACAGTTAAGAAATACAGATGCGCCCGATGTGCAAACCGCACGAGACATCATCCAAAATCTTTTCTTTAGTGAGAAGCGATACGATCTTGGTGAAGTAGGAAGATACCGAATCAACAAGAAATTCGGTCTTGACACAGGATACGACAAGCGAGTATTAACCACGGAGGATATCATCCTCATAGTGAAATACTTGATTGGTCTTATTAATAGCAAGGCGGTGGTCGATGATATTGATCACTTGAGTAATAGAAGAGTTCGAACAGTTGGTGAGCAGCTTTATTCTCAATTTGGTGTGGGTCTTGCAAGAATGGCCAGAACGATCAGAGAGCGAATGAACGTTCGAGACAATGAGGATTTTAAACCTGTTGACTTGATCAATGCAAGAACACTCTCCTCTGTTATCAATTCATTCTTTGGTACCAATCAGCTGTCTCAATTCATGGATCAAACCAATCCATTGGCTGAGGTTACACACAAGCGACGGATGTCGGCACTTGGGCCAGGTGGTCTGTCTAGGGAAAGAGCGGGATTTGAGGTTCGAGATGTACACTACACCCACTACGGTCGTCTTTGCACCATCGAAACACCAGAAGGACCGAATATTGGTTTGATTTCTTCTTTGTGTGTTCACGCCAAAGTGAACAGCATGGGATTCATCGAGACTCCTTATAGAGAGGTGAACAAAGGCAAGGTGGACATGACCGGAAAGGTTCATTATCTGACCGCTGAAGAAGAGGATACACATAACATTGCTCAGGCAAATGCGCCACTAAAGGACAGTGGAACTTTTGTCAATGACAAAGTGAAGGCTCGATTTGAAGGAGACTTTCCTGTTGTGGAGCCGAAGGATTTGAAATATATGGATGTAGCACCTAACCAGATTGTGTCCGTAGCAGCCTCCATGATTCCCTTTCTTGAGCACGATGATGCGAACAGAGCTCTGATGGGATCAAACATGCAGCGTCAGGCAGTGCCGTTGTTGAGACCGCAATCTCCGATCGTTGGAACAGGACTAGAGGAACGAGTTGCACTAGATTCTCGTGTGCTTGTAAGAGCGCAGGGAGACGGTGAAATTGAGTACGTTGATGGAACAAAAATCACAGTAAAATACAAGCGAACCAAAGATCAGGAGGCAGTTGCATTCAGTAGCAATAGCGTCACTCATAAGCTGATTAAGTTCCAGCGAACTAATCAGGACACAACAGTAAATCTAAAACCAATTGTCAGAAAGGGGCAGAAAGTCAAGAAAGGACAGGCATTAACAGATGGCTTTGGAACAGAGCTGGGCGAATTGGCACTTGGTAGAAATATGAATGTGGCCTTTATGCCATGGCAAGGATACAACTTTGAGGATGCGATTGTGATTTCGGAGAAGGTGGTGAGAGAGGATATTTTCACATCTATCCATATCGACAAGTTTGAACTGGAGGTGAGAGACACCAAGCGTGGTGAAGAAGAATTCACTTCTGAAATACCAAACGTGAGTGAAGAGGCCGTGAGAAACTTGGATGAGAATGGTATCATCCGAATTGGAGCTGATGTGAAGGAAGGCGATATTATGATCGGGAAGATTACGCCAAAAGGCGAATCTGATCCCACACCAGAAGAGAAACTTCTCAGAGCAATTTTTGGTGACAAAGCTGGAGATGTGAAAGATGCTTCGTTGAAAGCCAAAGCTTCATTGCAAGGTGTGGTTATTGACACCAAGCTTTTTACAAGACTTAGAAAAGACAAAGACCTTCGAGTTAGAACGAAGAAAGAAGTCGAGCTATTGAAGGCCAGATACGGGCAGGAGCTGAATGAGTCGCGAGAGGTGATGATCGAAAAAATGGTTGCGCTTTTGGAAGGAGTGGTGTGTAAAGGCGTGAAGCATAAGTTCGGTGACACGATCATGTCCAAGGGAACAAAATTCACCAAGAAGAACATAGAGGCGAACTTCTTCCCATTGAAGAATAAGTACAGAGACGAGAGTAATTATAATGTTCCTGAAGAGGTCAATTTGATTTCTGATGTAAAGACTGAGACGATTACTGATGATGAAAAGACCAATGATTTGGTTTTGCAATTGATCAAGAATTACATCAGCCATAGAAACGACATTCAGGGGATCTTCAAGAGAGAGCGATTTACGCTTGAGGTCGGTGATGAATTGATGGCGGGTATTGTGCAGATGGCGAAAGTCTATGTTGCCAAGAAGCGAAAGCTGAAAGTAGGGGATAAGATGGCGGGACGTCACGGAAACAAGGGAGTCGTGGCACGTATCGTGCGCGAGGAAGATATGCCATTTATGGAGGATGGAACTCCAGTAGATATTGTGCTGAACCCCCTTGGTGTACCATCAAGGATGAACATTGGTCAGATATATGAGACCGTGCTTGGATGGGCAGGGCAGAAGCTTGGAAGAAAGTATGCAACACCAATATTTGATGGAGCTACAGAAGATCAGGTACAGGCCGAGCTGGCAGAAGCCGGACTTCCTCCTTATGGCCGAACCTACCTATACGATGGACTCACAGGTAAAAAATTCGATCAACCGGTGACTGTAGGTATTATCTACATGATCAAATTGGGCCACTTGGTCGATGACAAGATGCACGCAAGAAGTATCGGCCCCTACTCACTTATTACACAGCAGCCGCTGGGTGGTAAGGCACAGTTTGGAGGTCAGCGATTTGGAGAGATGGAGGTTTGGGCACTCGAAGCATTTGGTGCGGCCAATGTACTTCGAGAAATTCTGACAATTAAGTCAGATGATGTGATAGGAAGAGCAAAAGCCTACGAGGCGATTGTAAAAGGCGACAACATGGGTACACCTAATATTCCTGAATCATTCAATGTGCTTGTTCACGAGTTGAGAGGACTGGCACTTGAAATCACGTTGGACTAATAATTTTTGACAATCCGTCCCGAGTACTCGGGACACTTTATATACGAATATGGCATTCAGACAAAGCAAAAAACTTCACAACGATTTCTCGAAAGTAACCATTAGTCTGGCATCTCCAGAGTCTATTCTTGAGAGTTCTCATGGCGAGGTAACTCAGCCAGAGACCATCAATTATAGAACCTACAAGCCGGAAATGGGTGGGTTATTTTGTGAGCGTACATTCGGTCCTGTTAAGGATTGGGAGTGTCATTGTGGAAAATATAAGAGAATCCGATACAAAGGGATCATCTGCGACAGATGTGGAGTTGAGGTCACTGAAAAGAAAGTTCGACGTGAGCGAATGGGTCATATCGAGTTGGTAGTACCTGTCGCACACATCTGGTATTTCAGGTCATTGCCAAACAAGATTGGTTACCTCCTTGGTCTGGCCACAAAAAAGCTCGATCAGATTATTTACTACGAGAGATATGTAGTGATCCAAGCTGGAGTGAAAGAAGAAGATGGAGTCAATCGACTCGATTTCCTTACGGAAGAAGAGTATTTGGACATCCTGGATAAGATGCCAAGAGAGAATCAATTGTTGGATGACGAAGACCCGCAAAAATTCATTGCTAAGATGGGAGCCGAGGCACTGCAGATGCTATTGTCCCGTACCAAATTAGATGAGCTTTCTTACGAACTCAGACATCAGGCCGCAACAGATACTTCTCAGCAACGAAAAGCAGAGGCGCTAAAAAGGCTAAGAGTTGTTGAAGCATTCAGAGATGCTAAAACCAGAATCGAGAATAAGCCGGAGTGGATGATTATTAAGATGGTGCCAGTCATTCCACCAGAACTACGTCCATTGGTTCCTCTAGACGGGGGTCGATTTGCGACTTCTGATTTGAATGATCTTTATCGGCGAGTAATTATTAGAAACAATCGTTTGAAGCGATTGATGGACATCAAGGCACCTGAAGTGATTCTTAGAAATGAGAAAAGAATGCTCCAAGAGGCAGTGGATTCATTGTTTGACAATTCACGAAAAGTAAATGCAGTAAGATCGGATGGCAACCGCGCCCTAAAATCTTTGAGTGACATGCTCAAAGGAAAGCAAGGTCGATTCCGTCAAAACTTATTGGGTAAAAGGGTTGACTACTCCGGACGTTCGGTTATTGTCGTAGGGCCGGAGTTGAAATTGCACGAATGCGGATTGCCAAAGAACATGGCTGCCGAGCTGTTCAAGCCCTTCGTTATCAGGAAGCTTATTGAGCGAGGAATCGTTAAGACTGTGAAGTCTGCCAAAAAGATCGTAGACCGAAAAGATCCGATCGTTTGGGATGTATTAGAAAATGTGATCAAAGGACATCCTGTGATGTTGAACAGAGCGCCTACGCTACACAGATTAGGAATTCAAGCATTCCAACCTAAGCTAATTGAGGGCAAGGCGATTCAGTTACACCCACTGGCTTGTACAGCATTCAACGCCGATTTTGACGGTGATCAGATGGCTGTACACGTACCTCTGGGGCATGAAGCAATTTTGGAAGCGTCATTGTTGATGCTTGCTTCACATAACATTTTGAACCCCGCAAACGGAGCACCGATTGCGGTACCATCTCAGGACATGGTCTTGGGACTATACTATTTGACCAAGGGTAGAAAAGGAACCGAGGGTGATCCGGTAGTGGGCGAAGGAATGACTTTCTACAGCGCAGAGGAAGTTGTGATTGCGATCAACGAAGAGCGACTTTCAAAACATGCCAACATTAAGGTAAGAACTCTAGTAAGAACGAAGGAAGGAGAACTTGAAACAAAGATTGTTGAAACTGTTGCTGGTCGAGTACTCTTCAACTTGCATGTGCCGAAAGAAGTAGGATATGTGGATGAATTGCTAACTAAGAAGAAACTTCAGGGAATCATCTCAACTATCTTTAAGATTGTTGGAATGGCGCGTACAGCCCACTTCCTTGATGATATCAAGACACTTGGATTCCAGACGGCCTACAAAGGTGGGCTTTCGATGGGACTTGATAACATACAGATACCTGCGGAAAAGGAAACACTGGTAGCTGCGGCTAAAAAAGAGGTGAACGGCGTTTGGGACAATTACCTGATGGGACTTATTACTGACAATGAGCGCTACAATCAAGTGATTGATATCTGGACAAGAACGAATACACAATTGACCAATACATTGATGCATCAGTTGGAAGAAGACGATCAGGGCTTCAATTCCATTTATATGATGATGCACTCTGGCGCAAGAGGATCCCGAGAGCAGATACGTCAGCTTGGAGGAATGAGGGGATTGATGGCCAAGCCACAGAAGAACCTACAAGGGTCAGTTGGAGAAATTATTGAAAATCCAATTCTTTCCAACTTTAAGGAAGGCTTGGATGTACTCGAGTACTTTATCTCTACACACGGAGCGAGAAAGGGACTTGCCGATACAGCATTGAAAACGGCTGATGCGGGTTATTTGACAAGACGACTTGTTGATGTTGCGCAAGACGTGGTTGTCAATGAGGACGATTGCGGAACGCTGAGAGGACAGGAAGTTTCTGCCTTGATGGACAATGATGAAATTGTAGAGCCACTTTCAGAACGAATCCTTGGACGTGTGTCAGTTCATGACATCTACGATCCAATTTCTGACGAGTTGATCATTTCTTCAGGAGAAGAATTTTCAGAGGAAATTTCTGAAATCATTGATGCTTCTAGCATTGAAGAAGTTGAAATACGCTCAGTACTCACCTGTGAGACAAAGCAGGGCGTTTGTGCCAAATGTTACGGTAGAAATCTTGCGACAGGTAGCATGACGCACATTGGAGATTCAGTTGGTGTGATTGCCGCTCAGTCAATTGGAGAACCAGGTACACAGCTTACATTGCGAACCTTCCACGTTGGGGGTACAGCTTCCAACATTGCCGTTGAGGCAAGTTTGAAAGCCAAGTTTGACGGAGTGCTTGAGTTTGACGAATTGAGAACGGTAAAAACTACAGATGACGATGGGAACAAGGTTGTGCTTGTAATGGGTCGATCAGGTGAAGTACGAATCTTGGATGCAAAGAAGGAGAAGGTATTGATTAGTAATCACGTTCCTTATGGTGCCGTGTTGAAAGTGAAAGACGGACAGAAGATCAAGAAAGACGATGATTTGTGTCATTGGGATCCATACAATGCGGTGATCATGGCAGAGTTCGAAGGAAAGGCTGAATTTGAGGCGATCATTGAAGGCGTGACTTACAAAGAAGAGTCGGATGAGCAGACTGGACACAGAGAAAAAGTAATTATTGACACAAAAGATAAGACCAAGAACCCGGCCATACATATCATTGGTAAAGACGAGGAGAAGGGATATAACATTCCTGTAGGGGCGCACATGGCGATAGAGGAAGGAGATAAAATCAAGCCAGGTCAAGTACTTGTGAAGATTCCAAGGAAGACGGGTAAGTCGAGAGATATCACAGGAGGTCTGCCACGAGTAACTGAGCTTTTCGAAGCTCGTAACCCATCCAATCCGGCTGTTGTTAGTGAAATTGATGGGGTGGTGACTTACGGAGGAATCAAACGAGGAAATAGAGAAATCTTCATTGAGTCTAAGGACAATGTCAAAAAACGCTACTTGGTTTCCTTGTCCAAACATATTCTTGTTCAGGACAATGACTTTGTGAGAGCGGGAGATGCCCTATCTGATGGCGCCACTACACCTGCAGATATCCTTTCTATTAAAGGCCCGACTGCAGTTCAGGAATACTTGGTGAATGAGATTCAAGAAGTATATCGACTTCAAGGAGTGAAAATCAACGATAAGCACATTGAAACGATAGTCCGTCAGATGATGCAAAAGGTGGTGATTCTTGATGCTGGAGATACCAGCTTCCTGACAACCCAACTTGTGGATAGGTTTGTTTTCATGGAAGAAAATGATAGCATACTTGATAAGAAAGTTGTGATGGATTCTGGTGACTCTGAAAAAATGAAAGCCGGACAAATCATAACAAGTAGAGAGCTTCGTGATGAAAACTCAAGCCTGAAGCGTAAGGACAAAAAAGTGGTACAGGTGAGAAATGCTGATGCAGCGGTTTCGCGTCCTACTTTGCAGGGTATTACACAAGCATCTCTTGGAACAGAGAGCTTTATTTCTGCCGCGTCATTTCAGGAAACGACTAAGGTGCTAAGTGTGGCGGCCATCAATGGTAAGTCAGACAGCTTGGTCGGGTTGAAAGAAAATGTGATCGTTGGACATTTGATCCCGGCAGGAACAGGCGTACGTAAGAACCTCAATTACATAGTAAACAACAAAGAGGAGTTGGCAAAAATGGAAGCGGCCAGAGCGGAGTATGCAGCCAGAGCAGCGGAAGCTTCTACTGACGCTGCTGAGGAAGTTGTAGAATCATAAGAGTCATGGCACAGAAAGAAAAAGAAGAGAAGAAGCAAGGCAATCAGATTAACATAGAGCTTTCGGAAGAAACAGCCGAGGGAGTCTATGCTAATCTGGCCATGATCGCCCATTCTAGCAGCGAGTTTGTTATTGATTTTATTCGTTTGATGCCAGGCGTGCCTAAGGCTAAGGTAAAATCAAGGGTAGTAGTTACTCCTGAGCATGCCAAGCGATTGCTCAATGCGCTTCAGGAGAATATTGATAAATACGAAAAAACATTCGGAGGGATCAAACAGATAGAAGAAGCACCAAAATTCCCGATGAATTTTGGTGGCACAATGGGAGAAGCATAAGATGTCTTTTTTTTGTGGGAAAGAATATTGGGATATAAAATCAATAATCCTATCTTTGCGTTCCCAAAAATCACAGGGTTAAGAAATTTAGAATAGAATGCCAACTATACAACAATTAGTAAGGAAGGGTAGAAAGAAGTTGACTTCCAAGTCAAAATCGCCCGCATTGGACTCCTGTCCACAGCGAAGAGGCGTATGTACCCGTGTATATACCACCACTCCAAAGAAGCCTAACTCAGCTATGAGAAAAGTGGCGAGAGTTCGATTGACCAACGGTAAAGAGGTGAATGCCTACATTCCAGGAGAAGGTCACAATCTTCAAGAGCACTCCATTGTACTCATCAGAGGAGGTAGAGTAAAAGATCTCCCAGGTGTGAGGTATCACATCATCAGAGGAGCACTGGATACCGCTGGTGTAAGTGGTCGTACCCAACGACGATCTAAGTATGGTGCCAAACGACCTAAGAAATAAGACAAGAAATGAGAAAAGCTAAACCAAAGAAAAGATATATTCTTCCTGATCCGATTTATCAGGACACGTTGATTACTAAGTTTGTCAACAATCTGATGATGCGTGGAAAGAAGAGTCTTGCCTACGCCATATTCTATGATGCAATTAAAATTGTAGAAGAAAAGACAGGTGAAAATGGAGTTGATACATGGAAATCAGCACTTAGTAATGTGAGCCCTGGTGTAGAAGTAAAGAGCCGACGAGTTGGGGGAGCTACTTTTCAAGTGCCTATAGAAGTTCGCCCGGAGCGAAAGGTTTCTTTAGGAATCAAATGGCTAATTAAATATGCTCGACTGAGAGGCGAAAAAACTATGACGGAGCGTTTGGCTGCTGAGATAGTTGCTGCCTCAAAAGGTGAAGGTGCTTCTATCAAAAAGAAGGATGACATGCACCGAATGGCAGAAGCCAACAAAGCATTTTCGCACTTTAGATTCTAATACAGAAATGGCAAGAGATTTAAGTTACACCAGAAACATTGGTATCGCCGCACACATTGATGCTGGCAAGACCACTACTACTGAGCGTATACTATATTATACAGGCGTCAGCCATAAGATCGGCGAAGTACATGATGGTGCTGCCACCATGGACTGGATGGAGCAAGAGCAGGAGCGTGGAATCACCATTACTTCAGCTGCGACCACCGTTTTCTGGCCGTATAAAGGAGAAGAGTATCACATCAATATTATTGACACCCCAGGTCACGTAGATTTTACTGTTGAGGTAAACAGATCACTTCGTGTATTGGATGGTCTCGTTTTCTTGTTTAGCGCTGTGGATGGTGTTGAGCCACAATCAGAAACTAACTGGAGACTTGCGGATAACTATAATGTAGCAAGAATCGGATTCGTGAATAAGATGGATCGGGCGGGAGCAGATTTCTTGATGGTTTGTAATCAAGTGATCGAAATGCTAGGCACTAAGGCTGTCCCTCTTCAATTACCAATAGGAGCCGAAGAAACCTTCAAAGGCGTAGTGGATTTGGTAGAGAACAAAGCAATCGTTTGGAATGAGGATGACATGGGAATGTCCTTCAAGGAAATTGAAATCCCGGCCGACATGGTGGATGAGGTTGCAGAATACAGAGGAAAGTTGGTGGAGGCTGTAGCTGACTATGACGATGGGTTATTGGAAAAATATTTTGAAGACCCTGATTCAATCACAAAAGACGAAATTTTAAAAGCACTTAGAGCAGCAACTATTGACATGGCATTTGTGCCAATGGTGTGTGGTTCTGCGTTCAAAAACAAGGGTGTGCAGGCCATGCTTGATTATGTCATGGAGCTGTTGCCTTCGCCTCTTGATAAGAAGGGCATTATAGGTACCGATCCCGACACAGAACTAGAGGTTGAAAGAAGGCCAGAGACATCTGAACCATTTTCAGCATTGGCGTTTAAGATCGCAACTGACCCATTCGTTGGAAGACTTTGTTTTGTACGTTCATATTCTGGGATGTTGGATTCAGGTTCGTATGTGTTTAATACCCGTACTAACAAGAAGGAACGGATTTCCAGAATTTTCCAAATGCACGCCAACAAGCAAAATCAAATTGACAAATTGCATTGTGGGGATATTGCCGCTGTTGTCGGGTTCAAAGACATTAAGACTGGAGACACCCTTTGCGATGAGAAAAACAAATTGGTTCTAGAGTCTATGGACTTTCCAGATCCAGTTATTGGATATGCGATTGAGCCAAAGACACAAGTAGACGCTGATAAGTTAGGTGTCGCCATTGCTAAGTTGACAGAAGAGGATCCTACACTTACAGTCGAATCGAATCACGAAACGGGTCAGACCATCCTTAGAGGAATGGGTGAGCTTCATTTGGACATCATCATCGATCGGATGAAGAGAGAATTCAAGGTGGAGATCAATCAAGGTGCGCCTGAGGTGGCCTACAAAGAAGCCTTGAACGGAACTGTAGAGCACAAAGAAGTTTATAAGAAGCAATCTGGAGGTAGAGGAAAATTCGCCGATATCGTATTTGAAATTGGAGTGAAGGATGAGGATTACGAGAAGGACGGATTACAGTTTGTCAATGAAATTGTGGGGGGTGTTATCCCTAAAGAATTCATCCCATCAATTCAAAAAGGATTTACGTTGGCCATGGCCAATGGCCCACTTGCTGGCTTCCCAATTGATAGCATGAAAGTGAGATTGTATCATGGGTCTTTCCACGATGTGGATTCAGATGCACTTTCGTTTGAATTAGCCGCACGCGTCGGATTTAGAAATGCAGCTGCCAAATGTAAGCCTGTTATTCTGGAGCCAATCATGGCTGTAGATGTGGTGACTCCCGATGAATATACGGGATCAATTACCGGTGACCTCAACAGACGAAGAGGAATCATGAAGGGAATGGACACAAGAGGAAATTCGCAGGTGATTAAAGCAGATGTTGCTTTATCTGAATTGTTTGGATACATCACAGATCTTAGAACCATGAGTTCTGGTCGGGCAACAGCAAACTTGACATTTTCACATTATGCTGAAGTGCCAAGAGGAATTGCAGAAGGAGTGATTAAGAAAGAAAAAGGAGAAACTGTTTAATAGTACGACTATGAACCAAAAAATTAGAATCAAATTAAAATCTTACGATCACAACTTGGTAGACAAGTCTTCTGAGAAAATTGTAAGAGCGGTGAAAACGACTGGTGCAGTAGTAAGCGGCCCTATTCCTCTTCCTACCGTAAAGGAGAAGTTCACCGTATTGAAGTCGCCCCACGTAATGAAAAAAGCACGTGAGCAATTTCAACTTTGTACCTACAAGAGATTGGTTGATATTTACTCAAATAGCGCAAAAACAGTGGATGCTTTGATGAAGCTGGAGCTGCCGAGTGGTGTTGATGTAGAAATTAAGGTTTAACCACCTGATTAACAAAATTTGAGGGCCATTCTGCCTTAAGCGGAATGGTTCTTTTTTTGTCCCGAAAAATTTAGAATCAAATCTTTTGATCGGGATTCGGAATTGCTATCTTTGCAATCCTTTTCGGAAAAGGCTTTCAGAAAGGGGGATTATTAGTAAATAATTGAAGGAAAAATGCCTGGTATTATAGGAAGGAAAATCGGTATGACGAGCGTATTCACAGAGGAAGGCAAGAATGTGCCATGTACTCTCGTGGAAGCTGGTCCTTGTGTGATCACACAAGTAAAGAATCCTGAAACGGATGGGTACAAAGCTGTACAGATGGCATTCGGTGAAAGGAAAGAAAAAAATACCCCAAAAGCGTTAAAGAATCACTTTGCGAAGGCCAAGACTGAACCATTACAGAAAGTAGTGGAATTCAGAGACTTCCGAGCAGAATTTGAGGACAAAGTGCAGCTGGGAAACACCATTAAGGTGGAGGATGTTTTTGCTGAAAATGATTTCCTTGATGCCGTAGGAATCTCCAAGGGAAAAGGATTTCAAGGTGTTGTGAAGAGGCACAATTTTGCTGGAGTCGGTCAGGCCACACACGGCCAGCACAATAGACTCAGAGCACCAGGTTCGATAGGTGGTGCGTCTACCCCTTCCCGAGTTTTCAAAGGGATGCGAATGGCCGGCAGAATGGGAAATGATCGCGTGAAGGTGTTGAACCTAAAAGTGATGAAAATATATCCAGAAAAGAATTTGATCCTGGTTTCTGGAAGCATTCCTGGAGCCAATAATTCCTTCGTAATTCTAGAGAAATAAGACGAGAAATGAGCATTACGATGAGAACCATAGAGATGAACGAGAATGACGACAATGCGAATTCCATGTCACCTTTGAAAATCAATCTATAAGACATGAAACTGGAGGTACTAAATATCAAAGGCGAATCCACTGGCAGAGAAGTTTCTCTGGACAAGGAGGTATTCGGTATTGAGCCAAACGAACACGTGGTGTACTTGGCCGTGAAACAATACTTGGCGAATCAACGACAAGGAACTCACAAGACAAAAGGGCGTGCGGAAATTTCTGGCTCAACAAGAAAAATAAAGAAACAAAAGGGAACAGGTACTGCTCGTATGGGTAGCATAAAGTCGCCTATTCTTAGAGGTGGTGGAACGATCTTCGGACCAGAGCCAAGAGATCACAGCTTCAAGCTAAACAAGAAAGTGAAGCGATTGGCACACAAATGTGTGTTGTCAGCCAAGGCAAAAGACAAAGCGATTAAGGTGATCGAGGACTTTCAGTTGGACGCTCCCAAGACAAAAGATTTTATTGAAATATTGGCAGGGCTTTCGGTTTCTGACAAGAAGTCAATATTCGTGACTACAGATAGCAACGAAAATGTTTATCGGTCTTCGCGAAACATTAAGAACACTAGAGTTGCAACTGCTGATGACGTGCATATGTACGAGTTGATGCATGCAGATGAGGTGATCCTTTGTGAAGGAGCAGTTGAAAAACTTCAAAATAGACTAAGCTGATGGGTGTATTGATAAAACCTTTGGTTACCGAGAAAATGTCAGCAATGAATGAGCATGGTAAGTATGGCTTCATTGTAGAGAAAAAGGCGAACAAGGTAGAAATTAAGAAGGAAGTAGAGAAAACGTACGGTGTGACTGTTGAAGCTGTGAATACCATGCTTCAGCCAGGCAAGAAGAAGAGCCGATACACAAAATCGGGAATGTTAGAAGGAAGTACACCTTCATACAAAAAAGCAGTCGTGCAAGTAGCCGATGGTGACATTATTGATTTTTACAGCGGCATATAATTAGCGAGAGATGGCAGTAAGAAAACTAAAACCAACCACTCCAGGCCAGCGATTCAGAGTTGCTCCGGTATTCGACAAGATTACAACGGACTCCCCTGAAAAATCTCTGACCAAGTCCATTCAGCGAAATGGCGGTCGAAACAATCAGGGTCGAATGACCGTCAGAAATGTCGGTGGTGGGCACAAAAGAAAATACAGAGAGATTGACTTTAAGCGTGAGAAATTGAACATCCCCGCTACTGTAAAGTCTATAGAATACGATCCGAACAGAACAGCGCGCATCGCCCTTCTATATTATGCAGATGGAGAGAAGCGATACATCGTTGCACCAGCTGATTTGGAAGTAGGAACCGTGATCCAATCTGGAAGCGGGATTCCTCCCGAAGTGGGGAATTGTATCCCTCTTAGCGAAATCCCTTTGGGTACGATTGTTCACAACATTGAGTTGAAACCTGGTAAAGGTGGAGCAATGGCACGAAGTGCTGGAGCGTACGCCCAATTAATGGCGCGTGAAGGGAAATATGCAACGCTTAAGTTGCCTTCTGGTGAAACCAGAATGGTGCTTGTTACTTGCATGGCCGTAATCGGAACCGTTTCCAATGGAGATCACATGAACGTCCGATTAGGTAAAGCTGGTCGTAACCGATGGAAGGGTAGAAGGCCTAGAGTAAGAGGTGTAGCTATGAACCCTGTAGATCACCCAATGGGCGGTGGAGAAGGCAAGTCTTCAGGAGGCCATCCAAGATCAAGAAATGGAGTTCTTGCGAAAGGTAAGAAGACGAGAAGGCCAAACAAATATTCAGACAAACTGATTGTAAAAAGGAGTAAATAATGTCAAGATCATTAAAGAAAGGTCCTTACATAGATTTCAGACTTGAAAAGAAAGTAGAAGCACTTTCTGAGTCTGGGAAAAAGACGGTTATTAAAACATGGTCTAGGAGATCAATGATTTCTCCTGATTTTGTTGGACAGACATTCGCAGTACACAATGGAAATAAATTTATTCCGGTATATGTGACTGAGAATATGGTTGGTCATAAACTTGGTGAATTTGCCCCTACGAGAAATTTCAGAGGCCATATCGCCAAAAAAGATAAAGGCAGAAGATAAGCAATGGAGACTCAACATAAACTAAAGAAGTCAGTCAGAATTCGTCTCGCAAAAGAGAAGGCGGCTGAGTTTAAGGAAGCCAACAAAGGGAAGCTGGGTGCAGTAAAAGCTTCGCTTAGAAATATCCCAACCGCTCCTAGAAAAATGCGACTGGTTGCTGATATGATTAGAGGAGAGAGAGTCAACATCGCCTTGAATGTCCTTCGATTTGACAGTCATCATGCATCTAGAGATTTAGAGAAGTTGTTGATGACATCCATTTCGGATTGGCAACTAATGAACGAGGATGTGAAGATTGAAGATGCGGATCTATATATAAAAGAGATTTATGTAGACAGTGGGAAAATGTTGAAGAGACTTCAACCTGCCCCTCAGGGTCGAGCACATAGAGTAAGAAAGAGATCAAATCACGTGACCATAGTCATCGACGATATGCAGGATGGTGAGGCAAATGATTCAACAACAAAAGAAACTGCAGAATAATGGGACAGAAGGTAAACCCAGTAAGTTTTAGATTAGGAATCGTCAAAGGATGGGATTCTAGCTGGTTTGGAGGAAAGGACTTCTCAGACAAAATCGTTGAAGACGACAAAATCAGAAAGTACATCCAGGCTAGAATGCCTAAAGGAGGAATCTCTAAAATTGTAATAGAAAGAACACTAAAGAGAATCACCTTAACCATCCATACCGCACGACCAGGTGTTGTCATTGGAAAGGGTGGATCTGAAGTAGATAAAATCAAAGAGGAGCTTAAGAAAATCACAGGAAAAGATCTCCAGATCAATATTTTTGAGATCAAAAGACCTGAGCTGGATGCGAAGTTGGTAGGCGAGTCTATCGCACAACAATTGAAAGCAAGAATCTCTTTTAGAAGAGCAATGAAGCAGGCCATCGCTTCATCAATGAGAGTGGGTGCTGAAGGAATCAAGATCAAATGCTCCGGAAGATTGGGCGGAGCAGAGATGGCTCGATCTGAGCAGTATAAAGAAGGAAGAATTCCTTTGCACACGTTGAGAGCCGATATTGATTATGCACTCTCAGAAGCACAGACTGTTTATGGGAAAATTGGCATAAAAGTGTGGATATTCAAGGGAGAAGTTTTCGGTAAAAGAGACTTGTCACCGAATGTGGGCATGGCCAGCAACCAACAAGGAGGCGGAAACAGAAGGGGTGGAAATAGTGGTCCAAGAAGAAGAAAAAGATAATCTAACGATTTAGAATTTTAGGAAATGTTACAACCTAAGCGTACGAAATTTAGAAAAATGCAAAAAGGCCGTGTTAAAGGTCTTGCAGGTAGAGGGCATAGATTGTCTTTTGGCAGCTTCGGAATAAAAGCACTAGAGCCAGGATGGTTGACAGCTCGGCAGATAGAAGCCGCTCGTATTGCAATGACACGTGCAATGAAGAGAGAGGGGCAGGTCTGGATACGAGTTTTTCCAGACAAGCCAATCACCAAGAAACCTGCCGAGGTTCGAATGGGTAAGGGAAAAGGAGCACCTGAGTATTGGGTAGCACCGGTGAGGCCAGGTACGGTGTTGTTCGAATCAGCAGGATCAGATATCGAGACAGCCAAAGAGGCGTTGAGGCTGGCAGCTCAGAAGCTGCCGATCAAAACCAAGTTTGTAATGAGTAGAGATTATACCCCTGAATAAAGATGAAGAATTCAGAGATAAGAGGATTGAGTCTTGAAGAGCTTAAAAATAAGCTTGGAGTAGAGAAAGAAAATTATGGCAAACTCAAGTTTGCACATAGCATCACGCCGATTGAGAATCCAATGAAGGTGAGAGAGAGTCGAAGATTGATCGCACGGATTCAGACAGAGATTAAAGCAAAAGAACTTAATAACGCATAATTAGCGATGGAAAGAAATCTTAGAAAAGAGCGTACAGGCGAAGTGGTGAGCAACAAAATGCAAAAAACCATTACTGTGGCTGTGAAGCGTAAAGAGAAGCACCCTATTTATGGGAAGTTTATCTCTAAGACATCAAAATTCACTGCGCATGATGAAACCAATGATAGCAATATCGGAGATACTGTGCGTATCATGGAGACCCGTCCATTGAGTAAGAACAAGCGTTGGAGATTAGTTGAAATCGTAGAAAGAGCAAAATAATGGTACAGCAGGAATCAAGACTTAAGGTTGCGGATAATAGTGGAGCAAAAGAGGTTCTGTGTATCCGAGTACTGGGAGGTACTAAGAAGCGATACGCTTCCATTGGTGATCAAATTGTCGTGACCGTCAAGTCGGCACTTTCCTCCAGCAGTCTCAAGAAAGGAACAGTTTCAAAGGCTGTAGTAGTGAGAGTGAAAAAAGAAATTAGAAGAAAAGATGGTTCGTACATCCGATTCGAAGACAATGCAGCTGTATTGTTGGGAGAAAATGGAGAGCCAAGAGGTACCCGTATATTCGGGCCAGTTGCTCGTGAATTGCGTGAAAAACAATTTATGAAAATTGTATCATTAGCACCAGAAGTACTTTAATGATGAGTAAGAATATTAAATATCACGTCAGGAAAGGCGATACTGTAAAAGTGATCGCTGGAAACGACAAGGGAACAACCGGAAAAGTACTAGAGGTGAATACGGCCAAGTACCGAGCGATTGTAGAAGGAGCAAACATGGTCACTAAGCACCAGAAACCTTCCGCCTCTAATCCAGAGGGAGGAATTAAACAAACTGAAGCAGCCATTCATATCAGTAACTTGATGGTGGTAGATCCATCATCTGGAGATGCAACACGAATTGGCCGTAAAGTAAACGCCGAAGGAAAACTTCAGCGATTTTCAAAAAAATCAGGAGAATTTATCACGAATGGCTAGCCCAAGACTTAAAGAAAAATACGCGAAGGAAATTGTTCCCGCATTGAAGGCGCAATTTGCCTATTCAACTGTGATGCAAGTGCCCAAGTTGACCAAAATTGCCATCAATAAAGGAATCGGAGCAGCGGTTGCTGATAAGAAACTGGTTGATATAGGAGTTGAAGAGCTTGGTTTGATTACAGGCCAGCAGGCTGTGCCTACCAAGGCAAAGAAAGCCATCTCGAACTTCAAATTGCGAGAAGAGATGCCAATCGGAGCACGAGTGACATTGAGAGGAGACAGAATGTACGAATTCTTGGATCGATTGATGACCGTGGCACTTCCACGAGTGAGAGATTTTCAAGGAATGAAGGTAAAAGGATTTGATGGAAGAGGTAATTATACGCTTGGTGTGACTGAGCAAATTATTTTCCCAGAGATCAGCATTGATAAGATTAAGAATATTTCCGGTATGGACATCACATTTGTGACAACCGCCAATACTGATGAGGAGAGTTTCGAATTATTGAAGGCATTTGGCATGCCATTCGTAAAACCTGCTCAAAACTAAACTGACATGGCAAGAGAATCCGTAAAGGCAAGACAAAGAAAAAGAGAAAAAATGGTGGCCAGATATGCTGAGAAGCGCGCTGCGCTCAAAGCTGCTGGTGATTACGAAGCACTTGACAAACTTCCTCGAAATGCATCTCCAGTGAGATTGCACAACAGATGTAAGCTGACTGGGCGACCGAAGGGCTACATGAGAAAGTTTGGAATCTCAAGGGTAACATTCCGAGAGATGGCATCTGCAGGAAAGATTCCTGGAGTGACAAAAGCAAGTTGGTAAAAACAGATTTTCTTAACGAAATAATTTAAGTAACTTTGCAGCCCTTTTTCAAGGGCTTAAGTGTAAAACACAATGGTAACAGACCCGATTGCAGATTTTTTGACCAGGATTAGAAACGCGATAAAAGCGAACCATCGTATCGTGCAAATTCCTGCGTCTAACCTTAAAAAAGAGATGACCAAAGTCCTTCTGGACAAAGGGTACATCAGGAATTATAAGTTTGAAGAGGATGACAAACAAGGGATCATTAAGATCGCTTTGAAATACAATCCTCAGAGTAAGCAATCAGCGATTACGCACCTTGAACGAATCAGCAAACCTGGTTTGAGAAAGTATGCTGCCGCTGAGAATTTGCCTAGAGTATTGAACGGACTTGGAGTGGCTATTTTATCTACTTCCAAGGGAGTAATTACAGACAAGGAAGCTCGGACTGAGCATGTGGGTGGAGAAGTTCTTTGTCACATTTATTAATTAGAGAGAGATGTCACGAATAGGAAAAGCACCAATCACAGTACCCGCAGGAGTATCTATTGATATTCAAGGTTCCTTGGTGAAAGTGAAAGGACCAAAAGGAGAACTTACACAAGAGATTGATCCTGACATGACCACTAAAGTGGAAGACGGAACACTGACTGTGGAGCGACCTACAGATCAGAAACGACATAAGGCGATGCACGGCCTCTATCGTTCACTCATCCAGAATATGGTTGTGGGTGTGAATGAAGGGTACAAGAAGGAAATGGAACTTGTGGGTGTAGGATACAAGGCCGATGCGAAGGGGAGTGTTTTGGAATTGAACCTTGGTTATTCTCACAACATATTTTTGTCCATGCCGGACGAAATAAAAGTGACGACACTTACCGAAAAAGGAAAGAATCCAAAGGTGACTATAGAAGGAATTGACAAGCAGTTGGTGGGTGCAGTATCCGCCAAGATCAGGTCACTAAGAAAAGTTGAGCCATACAAAGGAAAAGGTATCAGATTTGTTGGTGAGCAGATTAGAAGAAAAGCTGGTAAAACAGCAGCGAAATAATTACGGATATGGCTTTTAGCAAAACAAAGAGAAGAACTAGAATCAAACAGGGAATCCGAAGGAAAGTTAGCGGTACAGCTGATGTCCCAAGAGTTTCTGTATTTCGAAGCAACAAGGCTTTTTACGCCCAGTTGATTGACGATATAAAAGGTCACACAATCACGGCAGCTTCATCTCAGGAAATGGGAAAGAGTACTGTGAACATTGAAATTTCCAAGGAAGTTGGGAAGAAGTTTGGAGAGAAGGTTAAAGCGGCCGGAGTTGAGAAAGTTGTGTTTGACCGAAACGGATACCCGTATCACGGGAAAGTAAAAGCATTTGCTGAGGGAGCACGTGAAGCGGGACTAAAATTTTAAGTGAGACATGTCAGAGAGTAACATAAAAGCAGTAAAGGCAAGCGAAATCGATCTTCAAGAAAACGTAGTGTCCATCAATAGGGTCGCTAAAGTTGTGAAAGGTGGTCGTAGGTTCAGTTTCTCAGCCATCGTAGTTGTAGGGGATGGAAACGGAGTTGTAGGATACGGATTGGGGAAAGCCAATGAAGTAACCGACGCGATTACAAAAGGAATCGATGATGCTAAAAAGAACTTGGTACGTGTACCTGTTTTCAAGGGGACCGTTCCTCACGAAGCAATCGGAAAGTTCGGTGGAGGATTGGTGTTATTAAAACCAGCATCGGCGGGTACTGGAGTAATTGCTGGTGGTGCTATGCGATCGGTATTGGAGAGTGCAGGCGTACATGACGTACTGGCAAAATCTAAAGGGTCATCTAACCCACACAATGTGGTGAAGGCAACCTTCGATGCATTGAGCAAAATGAGAGACCCCTATACAGTGGCGAAACAAAGAGGAGTGGATTTGAACAAAGTTTTTAACGGCTAAGAAGATGGCAAAGGAAAAAACATCAAAGGTTGAGATCAAACAAGTGCGCAGCACTATCAGGCGTCCGTTCAAGCAAAAACGTACGATTCAGGCGTTGGGTCTTGGGAAAATCAACCGAACGGTAGAAAAAGAATTAACACCACAGATCGCTGGTATGATCACTGCGGTGCAGCATTTAATAGAAGTTAAAGAGCTCTAAGATGAAATCAACATTTTTGAATAGCTCATTTGAAAAAGTGAATTTGGATATGTTGATTCCATCTGACCTTAAAAAGTCAATACTAAACAGATGAAATTAGAATCATTAAAGCCTGCTAAAGGCGCCATAAAGAAGCCTAAACGTGTAGGTAGAGGACAAGGATCAGGCAGAGGCGGTACGTCCACACGTGGACACAACGGAGCTCAATCCAGATCTGGATACTCTAGGAAAATTGGTTTTGAAGGGGGGCAAATGCCACTTCAAAGACGAATTCCTAAGTTCGGATTTAAGAGCAGAAATAGAGTGGAGATGAAGCCAATCAATCTTGATGGTCTTCAGGAACTAGTGGATAATAAGAAAGTAAAAGAGGTAACACCCGAAATCCTGAATGAAAATGGGATGTGCTCTAAAGGGGATTTAGTTAAGGTATTGGGAAGAGGAGAATTGAAGGCCAAACTGAATGTGTCTGCGCATAAATTTTCTAAAGCCGCTGTTGAGGCAATCGAGAAAGCTGGTGGGTCAGTTTCAATAATTGAAATCCACACGAAAAAAGAAGAAAAACCAGAAGGATCTGCTGAGTAATGAAAAAATTCTTCGAGACCATAAAGAACATTTTCACCATTGAAGAACTGAGAACCAGGATTCTAACCACGTTGGGATTTTTGGTGATTTTCAGAGTCGGTTCCTTTGTGGTGCTTCCAGGGGTCAATCCTGATGCATTGGACGCACAAGTTGGAGGCGTTTTTGGAATGATCGATATGTTCTTGGGAGGTGCCTTCAGCAGAGCGTCGGTATTTGCACTTGGAATCATGCCGTACATTTCTGCTTCGATTGTGTTGCAGTTGATGACCGTGGCAGTTCCGTATTTTCAGAAATTACAGAAAGAAGGAGATAGTGGTCGAAAGAAAATCAGTCAGATCACAAGAGTGCTGACGATTGGTATTTGTTTAGCACAATCCATTGGATATATCTCCGCTTACGTGCCAGCCGAAGCAATTAACCCGGCGATTAGTCCATTTATGTTCAAGATGTCTTCTATGATTATTTTGGCGGCTGGAACTATCTTTTGCATGTGGTTAGGAGAGAAGATTACCGACAAAGGAATTGGAAACGGGATCTCCATGCTTATTATGGTGGGAATTATTGCGCGATTCCCAGGAGCTATCCTAGGCGAGGTTGTAGCCAAAGGCACACCTCAAATGCTACTGGTCATCTTGGAGTTTGTTGCCTTGTTTTTTATCGTTCTTGTTACCGTCGCTTTGGTTCAGGCCGTTCGACGAGTGCCTGTGTCTTATGCGAAACAGGTTGTTGGCAATAAGGTGTACGGCGGGCAGAGACAATACATTCCACTTAAGGTGAATGCATCAGGAGTTATGCCAATTATTTTTGCACAGTCGCTCATGTTTTTGCCTCCAATGCTAGGTGGTATTTGGGCAAACGATAGTGACACAGCACAATATATAGTGACTACTTTCTCCAATATGCAATCGTGGCAATACAATGCAACATTTGCCACATTGATAATTGTCTTTACATTTTTCTATACAGCCATCACCATCAATCCCAATCAAATGGCTGATGATATGAAACGAAACGGAGGATTTGTTCCAGGCATAAAGCCAGGGAAAAACACCTCAGAATTTTTGGATACTATATTGTCACGAATCACCCTTCCAGGGTCTATATTCTTGGCAATTATTGCGATACTTCCGGCCTTCGCTATGATTGCTGGAGTCGAGCAAAATTTCGCACAATTTTATGGTGGCACGTCGCTCCTGATTATGGTGGGAGTAATACTTGATACCCTTCAGCAGATTGAGAGTTATTTACTCATGAGGCACTATGAAGGTATGATGAGTTCTGGACGAATCAAAGGGAGAACCGCTGCGGCATAATGGCGAAGCAAGCATCCATAGAGCAAGACGGAACAATACTCGAGGCATTGTCAAATGCAATGTTTAGAGTAGAATTAGAGAATAGTCACGTGGTGATTGCACATATCTCTGGTAAGATGAGAATGCACTACATCAAGATTTTGCCTGGAGATAAGGTGAAGTTGGAAATGTCGCCTTATGACCTGACAAAAGGAAGAATAGTTTACAGATATAAATAATCGGAACAGATGAAGGTAAAAGCATCCGTAAAAAAGCGTAGTACTGACTGCAAGATTGTTCGCAGGAAAGGCAAGCTCTATGTGATTAATAAGAAGAACCCGAAGTTTAAACAAAGACAAGGATAATTATGGCTCGAATAGCAGGAGTTGATATTCCAGATAACAAGCGAGGGGCGATTGCTCTGACGTACATTTTCGGTATTGGAAGAAGTTTGGCTGTTTCCATTTTGGATGAGGCTGGCGTGGATTCAAAAAAGAAAGTGAGCGAATGGTCGGAAGACGAAGCTGGAAAAATTCGAACACTCATTAGTGAAAACCATAAGGTAGAGGGTGTCTTGAAGTCAGAGGTACAATTGAGTATCAAACGGCTGTTGGACATTGGGTGTTATCGAGGACTTAGACACAGAAAGGGTCTGCCATTGAGAGGTCAGCGAACAAAGAACAACGCTAGAACTCGAAAGGGAAAGAGAAAAACGATTGCAAACAAGAAGAAGGCTGTTAAGTAATAATTGACATGGCAGAAAAGAGAAAAGATAAATCAAAGAAGAGAGTAGTAAATGTGGAGTCCAATGGGCAGGTACACATCAAAGCCTCTTTTAATAACATCATTATTTCCATGACGAACAACCAAGGGCAAGTAATCTCTTGGGCGTCTGCCGGGAAAATGGGATTTAGAGGATCTAAGAAAAACACGCCTTACGCTGGGCAAATCGCAGCGCAGGATTGTGGACAGAAAGCATACGACCAAGGTTTAAGAAAGGTGGAAGTATTTGTGAAGGGACCTGGAGCAGGACGTGAGTCAGCGATCAGAGCCATTCAGAACCTGGGCATTGAAGTATCGGCGATCAAAGATGTGACGCCACTACCTCACAACGGATGCCGACCACCAAAAAGAAGAAGAGTTTAACAATTAATAGGTAAGATAGATGGCAAGATATACAGGCCCTAAGTCAAAGATTTCAAGAAAATTTGGTGAGTCAATATTTGGCGATACCAAAGCTTTGCAAAAGAAGGCGTATCCTCCAGGGCAGCATGGAAGAGGACGAAGAAAGAAATTGTCCGAGTACGCTATTCAGCTTGCTGAGAAGCAGAAGGCGAAATACCTCTATGGTGTGTTGGAACGTCAGTTCGCTAATATTTTCCAACGAGCGTCTCGCAAGAGTGGTATCACGGGCGAAATTCTGCTCCAGATGCTCGAGGCAAGACTGGACAATACGGTCTATAGATTGGGGATATCTCCTACTCGAAGAGGAGCTCGTCAGTTGGTTACGCACAAGCACATTACCGTAAATGGGAGTGTGGTGAACATTCCTTCTTACACCTTGAAACCGAATGATGTTGTAGGAGTGAGAGAGAAATCGAAATCACTCTTTGCAATCACCGAAAGCTTGATTGTTAATAAAAAGAATTTTCCTTGGTTGGAATGGGAGGACGCTGAAATGACGGGCAAATTTATGAGCGCGCCGATGAGAGATGATATTCCAGAAAACATCAAGGAGCAATTGATAGTTGAATTGTACTCGAAATAATCACAAAAATTAAAGAATAAGATATGTCAATTCTCGCATTTCAAATGCCGGACAGAGTGGTGATGGAGAAGGCTGATGACTTTCACGGTCTATTTACCTTTAAGCCACTAGAGAAAGGTTACGGAGTAACAGTTGGTAACGCCCTCAGAAGGATTCTTTTATCCTCATTGGAAGGCTATGCCATCACCGGGATCAAGATACCAGGAGTTCTTCACGAATTTTCTACAATCAAGGGAGTCGTTGAAGATGTGACTGAGTTGATTCTGAATTTGAAAATGGTCAGATTCAAAAAACTGGAGGATCAGGTTGACAATAAAATTATTGTTTCAGTGGGCAACAAGACTGAGTTGACGGCTGGAGATTTGGCCAAGGCGACCAACTCGTTTGAGATATTGAATCCAGACTTGGTTATTTGTAATTTGGACAAGAGTGCCAAATTCGAAATAGAAATGACTGTGGAGAAGGGGCGAGGCTATGTGTCCTCTGAAGACAACAAGTCGGATAGCGAAAATGTGGGGTACATCTCTATTGACTCTATTTTCACACCTATCAAAAATGTGAAATACAGCATTGAGAATACCCGTATTGAGCAAAAGACGGATTTTGAACAATTGGTTTTGGATATCGAAACCGATGGATCAATTCACCCTGAAGAGGCGCTGAAGAGTGCAGCGTACATTTTGATTCAGCACTTCATGCTATTCTCTGATCAGAACATGATCATGGACACGCAAGATACAAGCGAACCTGAGCAGGTGGATGAGGAGCTATTGCACATGAGAAAACTATTGAAAACACAGTTGAACGATTTAGATCTTTCTGTTCGTGCCTACAATTGTCTGAAGGCAGCTGAGGTGAGAACACTCGGAGATCTCGTGAGATTGGAGATTAGTGATATGATGAAATTCCGAAATTTCGGAAAGAAATCTTTGGCTGAGCTTGAGCAGTTGGTTTCTGATAAGAGCCTGACTTTCGGTATGGAGCTAGCTAAATACAAATTGGAAGAAGAATAAAATGAGACACGGTAAGAAATTTAATCATTTGGGTCGTACAAGCTCTCATAGAGGTGCGATGCTTTCTAATATGGCTTCTTCGCTAATCAAACATAAGCGAATTAACACGACTGTTGCTAAGGCGAAAGCTTTGCGAAAGTACATTGAGCCACTTATTACGAAGGCAAAGACTGACACTACCCACTCTCGAAGAGTAGCGTTTTCTCACCTTCAGGATAAGGAGAGCATTCAGGAGTTGTTCGGCAACATTGCAGAGAAGGTAGCTAACAGACCAGGTGGCTATACTCGAATTATCAAGACGGTGAATCGCTTGGGTGATAATGCAGATATGTGCATGATGGAGTTGGTGGATTTCAATGAATTGATGCTTGAGGACAAGCCAGCAAAATCCAAGTCCAGAAGATCAAGACGCGGAGGTAAGAAGGCAGCTGAATCAACTCCGGTTGCAGAGGTGATTGAAGAAGTGGCAGCCGAAGAAGTACTAGAGGACGCAGTTGTAGTAGAAGAAGCGGAAGAAGTAAAGGAAGAGGTTGAAGAAGTATCTTCCGAGTCGGCTAGCGAAGCTCCAGCGGATGAAACACCTTCTGAAGAAGAAGGGAAAGAAGAAAAGTAAGTCGTAAGGCTTTGAGTAAAACCCTTGCCGTTTTGGTGAGGGTTTTTTTATTCCCTAAAGTGTTAACTTTACGGACACCTTTGTTTAAAAATGTATAGAATTCTTCTCTTTGCTCTACTCGGATTGGTGGCCGTTTGCTGCCGAAATCAAAAATCAACTGTTGATTCCACTTCTGTAGCCAGACCCGAGATTCCGCTAGTAACTGTTAGTCCAGATCAGGCAAGGGTAAAAGTAGAACTGATTGAACGTATAGAAAGTGGCTTTCAGGCCAAAGTCATTAAGCAGGAAGAAGTAGGTCACAGCTTCCAGGCCATTCTTGCACCCGGGCAGAAAATACAGCTAAGTACCGAAAACCAAAACATTTCGAAAGGCGATGTATTGATTTGCATTGTTGAAAAAATGGGTGAGGATACTTTCAAATTGATGAATTATAAATAAGAATGAATATGAATAAGATTTTTCTATTAGTACTGATGTGCGCGGTGATGAATGCCGTTGCGCAGGATATCCCGAAAACCCCGAAAGACGATCCGCAAGCAAGGTATGAATTTGAAGTATTGCGATTGAGAAATCCTGTATCAAAACAGATGCCTGAGAACATGCGCTTTAGAGAATTGAATTTCTCAAGGGCATTGTCAGATCAAGTCCGAACAGAGGGTACACCTTCAACCTGGGCGCACCGGGGGCCATTTAATGTAGGAGGAAGAACTCGTGCACTTGCTGTGGATGTAAACACCGAAATGACCATTCTTGCCGGAGGCGTGTCAGGGGGCGTTTGGAAATCTACCAATCAGGGGGCTTCTTGGACAAAAACTACTTCGCCAGGAGATCTACAGAGCGCAACAGCTATTGCACAAGATACCAGAGCTGGCCAGACGGATATATGGTATTATGCAACCGGTGAAAAACGAGGTAATTCGGCACGAGGGTTTGGGGCACCTTTTTCCGGGAGTGGCATTTTCAAGTCAACAGATGGAGGAAATTCATGGAATCTTCTTCCCAATACATCAGATGGCTTACCTCAGGATGATAGCGATGACTTTGATTACAACCATGAACTGGTGGTTAACCCGATAAATGGAGATGTGTATGTGGCCAATGAGGGAGGTATTTACCGCTCTCAAAATGGTGGTACGTCATTTTCTTTGGTTCTGAATGATGCTTCTAAAGGGTGGAGTGATGTGGCCATTTCACCAACCGGGATTATCTATGCGGCAATAGATGACGTGGGTGTGTGGATGTCCCTGTCAGGAGATGCAAATTCCTGGGCAGAGATATCTGCTGGAACTGGAATCACCAAAGTAAACGGTGAAAGAAAGGAATTAGCAATTTCAGCCTCTAATGAAAACATTGTTTATTTATTGATGGAAGATGATACCAGATCATTCACGAGGAATCCTGATACACCCCAAGAAGAATTTGTGGCAGGTCATGCACTGTGGAGATATGATAAATCTATCGATACTTGGGAGGATCGCTCTGAGAATATTCCTCTATTAGCAGGCCTAACTGGTGATTTCACCTCACAAGGTGGATACGATCTTTTAATTAAAGTCCGACCTACAGACGAAAATTTTGTTGTAATAGGGGGTACAAATTTGTTTAAATCGACAGATGGATTTGTTACAAGTTTTAATACGCCGAGTTCTAATAACCCGAATTGGATTGGTGGATATACGGCTTCAAATGGGAGTTATGGTTTGTATCCAAATCATCATCCAGATCAGCATGCTTTCGTATTTCTATCTGACAATAAGGCACTATCTGGCAATGACGGAGGTGTACAATTGACCAGTGATGTGACTTCCAGCTCTGTTTCCTGGAGCTGGTTGAATAACGGATACCTCACAACACAATCATACGCTGTATCAGTTGGTCCAGGTGATCAAATTATGTCAGGGTTTCAAGACAATAGCACATGGCTAACGACTTCTACCAGTCCTACCTTTACTTGGACAGATCAGTTTGGTGGAGATGGCGCTTACAATGCTTTTAGTGCAGACGGAACCATAAGGTTCATGTCATCTCAGAATGCTAATATTTATAGAGTAAATTATGGTACCGCAGATAGCCATTCTCCAACTGGGTTTACATCATTCGCTCCAGATGCGGGTTATAGCTCAGCGTTGTTTATTGCCCCTTTTTATCTTGATCCTCAGAATGATGAGCTGTTTTATTTGGGAGGCGATTTTGATTTTTATGTAAATAATCAGGCTTCAACTGGGAGCGGATCCATTGGCTGGTCGAGTGTCCCAATTGATAATTCTGGAGCCTTCACGGAAATTGGCGTGACAAACTTTAATCAAGTGCTTGTTGGAACTCACATCGGAGAGATATTTAGGGTGACCGACCCAGGTGGATCGGCGGTTGTGGAGGAAATTACTGGCAGTAACTTTCCCTCGGCGTATGTTTCAGGTATCGCCTCAAACCCATTCAATGCAAATGAAATCTTGGTTAGTTTTTCTAATTATGAAGTACAAAGTCTTTTTCACACCGCCAATGGAGGTGTCAATTGGACGCATGTCAGTGGAAATTTGGAAGAAGATGAAAGTGGAAGTGGTGATGGCCCATCAGTTCGATTCGCCGCGATCGTTGGGAATGGAGACAAATACTTTGCTGCCACAAGCACGGGGCTTTATACTACAACGGTTATAAATGGAAGCAGTACGAATTGGACACGTGAGGATGAGGCTGGTATCGGTAATGTAGTTGTGGAGCATTTGGCGTCCAGAACGGACGGGCTAATTGTGGCTGGAACACATGCCAACGGGATTTACAGTAGTAATGTGGACATTCAGAATGTCTTAGCAAATGATTTGGCTGTGACGAATATTTCAGAACCAATAGATGGAATTTTGGGAGTGGAAAGTGTCAGAGCGACCGTCATTAATGTGGGTTCCTCAACTCAGACTACATTCAACCTGTCTCTTTTTATTAATAATAATTTGGTGGTAACCGATCCTGTTACAGTGTCTCTTCCCGGGTTAGAATCGTACGAGCACACGTTTACTCAAAATTTTGATTTCAGTTCGTCTGGCACATATGACATTCGAGTTAAGGTTGACTTGCCCGGAGATAGCAATTCCTCAAATGATGAATATACTGAGCCGGTTGAAACCATTGAGACCTTATCGTCATTTCCCTACACGGAGAGCTTCGAGTCTAATGAACACGGCTGGACGTCAAGCGGAACTTGGGAGTTAGGGTCACCAAGTACCCAACTATTATCTGGGGCATCCCAGGGAGCGCAGGCATGGGCCACTGATCTGGATGGAGATTATGATAACAGTGAACTGGCACAACTCGAAAGTCCATTATTTAATTTCTCCAATCTTACGTCACCAGTCATTTCTTTTGACATCAATTACAGTACAGAGACCAATTTCGATGGAGCTGTTTTCGGATATAGAACAAACAGTATAGATGCGTATACAGTTATTTTTGACAATAGCAACACAACCAACTGGTATTCTGGAGCTGCGGATGTATTTGGGCATGATGCATGGCAGGGATCGACAAGTGGCTCATATACTAATGCTTCAGTGGAAGTATCAAACTTAGCTGGAAATAATGGTGTCCAATTTGCTCTGATTTTTAAATCAGATGAGACTATAACCGAGGAAGGAATAGCTTTTGATAATTTTAGAATTTTTGAAAACACCAGCCCGTCCGATATTCAGCTTACATCTTCTCAGATTGATGAAAACGAACCAGCGGGAACTGTGGTGGGTATCTTGTCCGCTTTAGATGGTGATGATATCGCTCATACGTTCACATTGGTAAGTGGAGATGGAGATACGGACAATGCCAATTTTGATGTAGTTGGGACGGAGTTGCGATCAATCACGCCATTCAATTTCGAAGTACAGGAAACGCACGCAATTCGGCTTAGAGCTGAGGACGATGATCAGAATTCTATAGAAGAAGAAGTGATAATTAGTATTGTGGATGATCCTGATGATGAACCAACAGATATCTCATTGTCATCAATGAGCATTTTGGAAAATGAAATTGTCGGGACAACTGTTGGGACTTTGTCAACAACAGATCTTGATGATAGTCAGCATACCTATTCGTTTCTTGATGTGGGAAATGTATCCAATGAGAGTTTCTCGATAGATGATAATAGTTTGAAATCAGCGGAAGTGTTCGATTTTGAAACGGAAACGTCATACATTATTCGTGTCCAGACCATGGACGATGATGGTAATGAATTTGCCAAATTGCTTTCGATTGAAATACTCAATGACGAGTCAGACGATCCTTTAGCGATAAATACCCTGACAGAAAACGGAATTTCAGTTTTCCCAAACCCTGTCAAAAACAGACTGAATCTAGACATGGTGAATGATTATTTCGGACAAGTCAAAATCTCGGTATTCTCAATTGAAGGAAGTCAAACTATTGTTGAACGAATAGTGAACAAAACAGGCTATTCTATGAAGGGCCTGTTCGACCTGAATACCCTGAGTAAAGGACTTTACATTCTTCGTTTCGAAATGGGCGACAAGGTATTGACTGGAAAAATCATTAAAGATTAGTGGCCTGAAATCTGCTTAAAAAGGGTCGCTCAGGAGAGCGACCCTTTTTTTATCCACATCTCTGTACTGATAATTATTGATGAACTATTTTTGCGGCCAATGAAGCTTGCAGCCAAAAAGAAAGCAGTACTACTATTACAAGACGGGTCATTTTTTGAAGGATTTTCTATTGGAATGCCGGGTACCAGTGGTGGCGAGATTTGTTTCAATACCGGGATGACAGGCTATCAGGAAATCTACACAGATCCTTCCTACCATGGTCAAATCATCGTGAACACGGCTTCTCATATTGGAAATTATGGTGTGAAAAATGATGAAAATGAATCTGACAGCACGTCCATTAAAGGGCTGGTTGTAAATGAGTTTTCAAATGGCCATAGCCGACCTGCCGCACATGAGAGCCTCCAGGAATTTTTGGAAAGCCACAATACAGTCGGAATCGAAGGAATTGATACCAGAAAACTGGTTCGCCACATACGAAAAGCGGGAGCGATGAACGCCATTATTTCCTCGGAGATATTTGATGTTTCTGAACTGCAAAAGCAACTACAGGAAGTACCTGACATGGCCTCACTGGAATTGTCTTCGGTAGTCACGACCAAAGAGCCATATGATCTGGGCGGAGAGAACACAGGCCGGAAAGTAGCCGTTCTCGATTTTGGAATAAAGAGATCCATCCTCTCAAATTTCACAGAAAGAAATTGCCAGCTTAGAGTATTCCCAGCCAAGTCCACCTTTGAGGAAATGCAAGGTTGGCAACCAGATGGTTACTTCCTTTCCAATGGGCCAGGTGACCCGGCAGCTATGGATTACGCTGTGGAAACGGTGAAAGAAATTCTTAGTGCTGATATCCCTCTTTTCGGCATTTGTTTGGGTAATCAACTTTTGGCTAGAGCCGTGGGAATCGACACATTCAAAATGCACCATGGCCATAGAGGTCTGAACCATCCGGTAAAAAATCTCCAAACGGGCATCAGTGAAATCACTTCTCAAAACCACGGGTTTGCAGTGAGTAAGGAGTCGCTGGAGGTTTCTGAGCAGGCCGAACTCACCCATTTGGATTTGAATGACAACACCGTCGAGGGTTTGCGTTTAAAAAATAAGCCAGCTTTCTCTGTGCAACATCACCCAGAGTCGAGTCCCGGTCCCCATGATTCCCAGTACTTATTTGATGATTTTGTAGAACTTTTAAATGCTAATTAATGAGCTTAATTGAGAGTATTCACGCCCGTCAGATTTTTGATTCGCGAGGCAATCCAACCGTGGAAGTTGATGTTACCACAAGCAATGGGTTTATTGGGCGAGCTGCCGTGCCATCGGGCGCATCTACTGGCGAGAATGAAGCGGTAGAACTGCGAGACGGTGGAGACAAATACATGGGTAAGGGCGTCCAACAAGCGGTGGACAATGTGAATGAAATCATTGCCCCAGAGGTGGTTGGATTTCCAATAGATGAGCAAAACCTGATCGACCGAATCATGATCGAAACAGACGGAACAGACACAAAGTCTAAGCTTGGAGCCAATGCTATTCTTGGGGTATCACTGGCAGTCGCTAAAGCGGCAGCTATGGAGGCGGGTCAGTCCTTGTACCGCTACATTGGTGGAGCGAATGCGAATGTATTGCCTGTGCCAATGATGAATATTATCAACGGGGGTTCGCATTCTGATGCACCCATTGCGTTTCAGGAATTCATGATTCGACCCATCGGCGCACCCACATTTACTGAGGCGATGCGTATGGGATCAGAGATTTTTCATAACCTCAAGAAGATCCTTCATGACAAAGGTTTGAGTACGGCAGTTGGTGATGAGGGTGGTTTTGCACCAAACTTCGCTGGAGGTACTGAAGAAGCGTTAGAGAGCGTGCTTGAAGCAATCGAGAAGGCCGGATATACGGCAGGAGAAGAAGTAACCATCGCGCTTGATTGTGCTTCATCAGAATTCTTCGAGGATGGGAAATATAACTATAAGAAATTTGAAGGAGATTCGGGAAAGGTTAGAACCATTGACGAGCAGGTGGATTATCTGGCAGAATTGGCCGATAAATATCCTATTGACAGTATCGAGGATGGTTGCGATGAAAATGACTGGGAAGGCTGGCAGAAGTTGACGGCCAAGATTGGGCATAAATGCCAACTGGTCGGAGATGATCTTTTGGTAACTAATGTCAAATTTCTGAAACGAGGAATTGAAGAAAAATGTGGAAATTCCATTTTGATAAAAGTAAATCAAATTGGCACACTGACGGAGACATTACAGGCGATAGAGATGGCGCATAAAGCAGGATGGACAGCTGTGATATCTCACCGATCTGGAGAGACCGAGGACAACACCATCGCCGATATAGCAGTAGCCACCAATGCGGGGCAGATCAAGACAGGATCATTGTCTCGATCCGATAGGATGGCGAAATACAATCAGCTGTTACGTATTGAAGAAGGGCTCGGTGAGATCGCTTCTTTCCCCACCAAATAATTTAAAGAGCCGATTGATTCGGCTCTTTTTTTTAACTTTAATCCATGAACTGGCCAAAAACCCTTCCGCCAATTTTCAAAAGCTTCTACTTTATCGTAGGCATTTTATTTATTCTTTGGCTTTTGATTTTTGATTCCAATGATCTATTTACTCAACGGACGTTGAGCAACAAAAAGGAGGAACTTGAAAAGTCGAAGGAATTTTATGAAGATAAAATTCTTGAGGTGAAGAATGATCGAGAGGCACTTTTGACAGATGATGAGCAATTGGAAAAATTGGCCAGAGAAAAATATCTAATGAAGAAGGACAGTGAGGACGTGTATATAATTGTTAAGGAGGAAAAATAAATCACAAAACCATGAAAAGACTTATTCTGTTAACTTCGATTTTTTGTGCTGCTTCGATGGCTTCTGCTCAAGGAGATAAAGTTTATTTTGGAGGAGGTTTTGGGCTTAATTTTAGTTCTGAATACACCAATCTCAGTGCGTCACCTCTTGTCGGGTATCGAGTCACAGATCAGTTTTCGGTTGGCGTGAGTGTCACGTATCAGTACATCAAAATCAAATCCATCGATCAGAGTTTTAATAGTACGGGGGGAAGTTTATTTACTCGATTTTTATTTACGGATGAGATTTTTGCTCATGCCGAATTTGAACGATTAAATTATGATCAGATTGTAGTATTTACAAATGGAGATTTTACTGAAACAAGAAAAGCCAACAATGCACTGCTCCTTGGTGGAGGCTATAGACAACCAATGGGAAGGAATGCATCTTTCTCAGTCTTAGGATTGTACGATGTATTATGGAAAAGTGCTGAAACCTCCCCATATAGTGAACCATGGCAAATAAGAGCTGGAGTCGCCGTAGGGTTCTAAAGCCCTACCCCACACTTATCCCCCAATTTTTGAAGGTCTTCAACTACTGCTGGCAGTAAGTGGAGACCTTCTTTTTTGCACTGTCTGTAAGTTAATCCCTCTGCTCAGGGATCTTGAACGAACCCTGATCCTCCAAATAGGAAAAACCAAACACCCAATCACCTTCACTTGCTTCGCCTTTTCGGGATTACCAAAGGCGATCCGTCAATCGACTACCTACACACATCAGGATGTTTTTGTATAAAACGAAAGAGTGTATGCCGTTTCCTTTGAAAAAAGATTTTGCAATTTCATTGGCAGGTTATGTGGTGGATGAAATATACCCCTTGTCGGGTATTGTATTTGGACAGATGGTCGGATAATTTTATGGTAAAATGACTCAAATATGAAAAAACAAATTTCACTTGGTTTGATGCTGATCTGCTTGATATCATGCGACAATGAAGTCGATAAACCAAAATGTGGATGTAGAAGTGAAGAAATTTCAAATATCTCGGATAATCAACCTTTAATCGGACAATTAATAGTGAATGATGAAACGTCTTTTTTTGACCAGTACGAGTACGTATTGATTTATCAAGAGTCAAACTGTACAAACTGTATTCACTTTATTTATGCATGCAATGAATCAGAAATTGTGAATCAGCTGATTGTTGGAGATTCTCCTGTAGATATTGAATTTTCAGGGAATCTCAAAATGGTATGTTCTAGGCCTTTTGGCCCAGCCGATTATACATATAACCTTATTTCTAATTTGATTATACAAGAATTATGAAAATTTTATTTTTTGCTGTTTTGTTTTTCATAGGACTTATGTGCAGTTCACAAGAGAACATTAATTATGATACAAAAAAAGACGGGAGAATAGGATTCTTGATCTCAAAGAATTTAGCTTTTGTGAAATTTGGCCAAAAAGATTCCGGTTTTCTAAAAGGAAAATCGGTGAACAATGAGGCATCCATTTTGTCTACAGAAAGGAGATTGGTTTTCACAAATAGAATGTTGGAATCTTTCATTGAAAGAAAACAAAATATGAAGGAAAAACTCCAAGTTATCCCTGAAATGATTGAGCCAGTATTAATTTATGAGGATGGCACTATGCAAATATGTAACAGTGAGGCAATTGTTCAAATTACGTCTGATGGCAGCATAGAAGCCATTCAGGAATTCTTATCAAACAAAGGAATTGATAATTGGCAATTTATTCCCTCTAAACTTGTCAAAAATCAGTACATCCTTAAAGTAAAAAAATTGGATACATATAAAGTGTTTGAATTGGTCAATGGATTGCAGGCCTTGATCGATATTGAGTTCGCAGAGCCAAATTTCATACGTCTTATGGAAAAGCACAGTTCACCACCTAACGATGAATTTTATGGCAATCAGTGGAGTATTGAAAATCAAGGCTATTTGGGTGGAATAGCTGATGCTGATATGGATGTTCTTGAAGCTTGGAGTTGCACTTCAGGATCGGGGATTAAGATTGCGATTATTGATGAAGGTGTTGACCTGAGTCATGATGATTTGGGATTGAATTTACTTGTGGGTTATGATGCAACGGATCAAGATTTTGGTGGTGCTCCCGACGAAACAGTTGATGATGCTCATGGGACAGCTTGTGGAGGTATAGTGGCGGCTGTTCAAAACAATAATTTCGGTGTGTCTGGTGTCGCATATAATTCTAAAATTTTGCCTATAAGAGTTGCATATTCTAATTCATCAACAGGAGGATGGGTAACAACAAATAGTTGGCTTGCTGACGGAATTACTTGGGCTTATCAAAATGGAGCTGACATTTTAAGTAATTCATGGGGTGGTGGATCGCCCTCTTCTGCTATAAACAATGCAATTAATAATGCGGTCAACAACGGACGGAGCGGCAAAGGTTGTTTAGTGCTATTTTCGTCAGGAAATGACGATGGAAACATAAGTTATCCAGCTACTCGATCGGAAGTTGTGGCTGTTGGGGCTACAAGTATGTGTGATGAAAGAAAATCTCCATCTTCATGTGATGGAGAATCTTGGTGGGGAAGTAATTTTGGCTCTCAATTGGATATAGTAGCTCCTGGTGTAAAAATTTATACAACAGATATTTCAGGAGCAGCGGGTTATAGTTCAACGGACTATACTAGTAATTTTAACGGAACCTCATCTGCATGTCCAAATGCAGCGGCAGTTGCAGCCTTAATATTATCGGTTAATTCGAACTTTAGTGGAGTCAAAGTCCGTGAGATTTTAGAAAAATCTACTGATAAAATCTCAGGATACACGTATGATACTCAAAAAGTCAATGGTAGCTGGAACAATGAGGTGGGACATGGAAGAGTAAATGCTCAAAAAGCCGTACAGTTGTCTATTGCAGAAACTCTCACCACCACCGGCCCCACGCTCCTCTGCACCACCAATCAGACCTACTCAGTCTCCAACGTGCCCGCTGGGGCAAGTGTGAGCTGGGCAAAGAGTAGCAATCTCACGATCGTCTCCGTTCAAGGTTCGGCTGTCACTGTTTCTGGAGGCGCAAGCGGCCAAGGCTGGGTACAGGCCACCATCACCGGAGATTGCGGGAATGTTGTTTTGGATCCGTTTGATGTGTGGGTGGGTAAACCCTATGCTTTAACCAATCCTGCGGAAGATGTGTGTACAAATGTATACTTTCAAGACCCCTACATTTTACCTGTCTCACCAGGAGCTGATAATTACGATCTGGTTTCCAATTCCCCATTTCTTACGCTACATAACAATTGCTGCGTACCTGGTGAAATCTATCTTTTTGCCTCCAGAGCAGGAAATTATACACTCACGCTCACCACCACCAACGGGTGTGGAAATACCCAGTCAATCGTTTATGTGACCGCCGTGAGATGTGGCGGGGGTGGAGGCTTCTTTATGACTGTATACCCTAATCCAAGTACACATCAAGTGCACATAGAGCAAACAAAGGAAGCAACACCGAGTTCAAGGAAAGAGCCACTAGTGATAGAAGTTTACAATACGGTTCAGGACATGGTCTTTCGGGATGTATGCCATGACCCGAAGCGCACGATTGATGTGAGTCGTTGGAAGGCAGGAACGTACTATCTCCGATTGATGCAGGGAGACAAAGAACAAGTAGAGCGTTTGGAGGTGAATTGACTTACTACACAAACTATCCATTCAACGATCAACGGAGCTCCACCCCACACTTATCCCCCAACCTTTGAAGGTCTTCAACTACTGCCGGCAGTAAGTGGAGACCTTCTTTTTTGTCTTAAAAAGCAGCTTACTAGAGGTAAGTATGATGTTTATCATTTCCCCCTCTGGTTTTTCTCATAGGAATTCGCTTATAGATTTCCGAATATTATTTCTTCTAAAAAATGAAGTGTTGAACTAGAGCAGTTATGAAAAATCGGCTAATACAATTTTCCTTCATTCTGGTCACCTTGTCCACTGTAATTCTTATATCCTGTGATAAAGATGAAGAAGAACCGGACGTTTACGGCATCAACTATAAACAAACCGAAACGATCAATGCCGTAGTAGTGGACACGCAGGCAGGCTGGACACTTCTGAGTGAGACCTATGGTTTTCTGGAGTTTCTAGAGCCCCTGAATGACAGTCTCAAAGTGGATGGGATGAAAGTCAAAGCTGATATCTACCGAGGCAAGACCTATTATGATGATGGAGAAGCCAGCCTGGATAACTGGACATGGATGCGAAACTTCACCTTTGCTGAACTGATTTCGATAGAGGGAAACCCAACGCTTTATGCAGGCAGCATCCCTCCGTTAATTGAAATTTTTTGGTCTCCAGATTGGGATGATAACCTGCGCCAATATCCTGATGGATACGGTTGTTTTATTCAAGCGTCTGAAGAAGGGTTCAAAATTCGAGTAATACACTTTCCAGCTATTGCGGGTTTAGGGTCATTTAAAACGGAGGTGGAAGCCTATAAAATGGGAGCATATATAATGCACTTAATGATGATTTCGAATGACCTGCCTGGTACTGGAATTTTAGATATGGATTTTTTGAAAATAGACTGGTACATATACTTCCCTCCATCTTGAAAATGGACAATAATCACATACTATGAACCCTTAAAACCATAAATCATTATGAAAATCTTATTCACGTTAGCCGCCCTTATTTGTTATGCTTCATCGGTTGCTCAAATCAGTTGGGAACCAAAAGCAGACTTTGGAGGTGATGCCCGAATGTTGCCAACCTCATTTGTAATTGATGGTAAGACATACCTCACATGTGGGTTGAGAACCAACCAGGATGTGGCGACAGACGAAACATGGGTATACGATCCCCAAACAGATGCGTGGAGTCCTGAAATTGCATTTAGCGGAGAACCCAGATGGGCTGCATTTGGTTTTACGATTGATGATAAAGCTTACGTGGGTGGTGGAACTGTTGGCAATTACAATTCAAATACATTTAGCAGTAGCGTTTATGAATATGACCCAACAGTTAATTTATGGAGTCAAAAGCAAGGTCTGAATTTTGCTCGTTCACAATCAGTAGGGTTTTCTATTGATGGGAAAGGGTATGTGGGGTGGGGGTACGCTTCTGCTTCCAATCAGGATAGAGACGAAACGGTGTATGAATATGATCCGATCGTTGGGCCTTTGGGGACTTGGACTCAATTGACATCCATTCCCAATGTAGTTGATGATGTAGTCGTTCTGGATAGACCAGGAGGAGTATTTGTGTTGAATGATGAAGCCTACGTTACGGGAGGGACATTCCCTTTCAGTGAGACTTGGAAATTCAATCCAGACAATAATGGTACCTGGATAAACACAACCAATGTCGAATTGAATGCTGTCGGGGCATTTAAACTTGGCAATCAGGGATATATCATAGGTACCCAAAATTTGTGTTATGTAAATGGAGGTGAGTGTTGGGAATCTGTCGTGATGAAATACAATACGTCAACCAGTTCATGGGTCAAAGTGGATGATTTTCCTTCGCAGTTTTCCCTTGGCCCTTCTGTCATGCAAAGTTCCACCCCCTGTGGTACAGGAGCCATAATAGGCAATAGTGGTTCTGGGGTAACCTATAGTTTTGAAGACTTGGACGCATTTCCCACCACCGGCCCCACGTTCCTCTGCACCACAGACCAGACCTACACGATCTCCAACGTCCCTGCTGGGGCTACCGTGTCCTGGTCGGTCTCTCCTACTAGTCTGTTTGCTGTGGACTCAGGTACGGGCTCCACCTTTGAGACCCGGGCGACAAATTCTTCTACCAGCGGGGCAGGCACCATCACCGCCACCATAAGCGGAGACTGTGGAAATGTAGAGTTGGATCCGTTTGATGTGTGGGTGGGGAAGCCATTTACAACAACTGTGAACCCCGATCCGGAATTTTGCTTGGGAGATAGAGACAGTAATTATATTCTGCCAGAATCTCCAGGAGCTGATACATATACACTCCAGTCAAATTCATCCTACTTGGATGTGTACCCAACAAATCCTACTGCTGGCCAGCTAATTAACTTTATTGCGAGTCAAGCCGGTAATTATACGGTTACACTCAGTACCACCAATACATGCGGTACTTCGTCAGGTACTATTTTCGTGACAGTTGAGTCCTGTGGAGGGGGAGGAGGTAGAACCTTTACTGCCTATCCCAATCCAGCATTCTCCACCTTGACCATTGAAGAAACCACAAACCCTAGCAACTGGAATGGAGTGGGTTTGAGTGGTTATCGGAATGATGCAATGTACGTGTTATACAATTCAAAATCAGAAGAGGTGTCTAGCGGAACCTTACTGATACTTACCACTCTAGATGTGTCTGCTTACAAGAAGGGAAGATACGTATTGAAAATCTATGAGGGGCAAGAAATTGAAAGTCATCATATAGTACTAGAATAGCTGCGATTGTTCTTTTTTACCGTTGTTGGTGTATCCTCAGCAGGAGCTGAATTACTATCAATCAACTAAAATTGCACCGCGCATTTTCCCCCTAATTCCCGAAGGTCTTCGACTACCGCAGGCAACAGATCAATACCATCCTTCATGCGCTTTTCGGTAAGCTCTCGCTCAGGATCGCCGGGGATTAGCACTCGCTCATGACCATCGGTCGTCTCAGCGGATCGAAACCGACTGATCCAATTGTCCATGTGTGATTTAAACTCATCGGCAGGACGGAAGGCATCCACCCGCATGGCACCAAAGAAATGCCCCAGACCTTCACCCACCTTCTCTTCAAGTGGTTCAATAAATGAGACAAACGGAGGCACCCATGGGCCATAATTGGCTCCAGGTAGTACGGCAGAAAAAATATCCACGAGTGCCCCCAGTCCATAGCCTTTGTGTGAGCCGTGAAGTCTGTCTCCACCAAGCGGGAGCATGGAGCCACCTTTCTTCAAGCCATGCGCATCGGTGATCACTTTACCTTCGCCATCTGCCAGCCAGCCTTCTGGCGCATCTTCATTTTTGCGTTGCAGCACTTCCAGTTTGCCGTTAGCGGCTGTTGTGGTGGCCATGTCCAGAACAAACGGAGGCTGCTTATCCGCAGGGATCGCCACAGCAATTGGGTTTGTACCCAGCAGTCGTTCTTTAGAAAAAGTAGGAGAAACCAGTGGACTTGCATTGGTCAATGAAATCCCAATGCAATCTCTTTCTAGTGCCATCATGGCATGATAGCCAGCGATTCCGTAGTGATTGGAATTTCTCACCGCTACCCAGCCCGTGCCTACCTTGTTGGCCTTTTCTAGAGCAATCTTCATCGCATAAGGGCCAACCACCAGACCAAGACCGGCATCTCCATCTACCACGGCTGTGCTTGGTGTTTCGTGAACTACCCGAATGTTTGGTGTAGGATTTAGGCGGCCTTTTTCGTAAAGACGCAGATAGCCAGCGAGGCGAGCGACACCATGCGAATCCACACCACGTAGGTCAGCACTTACCAGAATTTCTGCGCCCTGCAATGCATCTGCCTCACTGCATCCAATGGATTGTAAAATAGCTTTTGTAAATTCGAGAAGTCGGTCAGCGGATATGGTCATCTGGCATGTCTTTTGAGTTGGCAAATTAAATCTAAATCTATCATCTATGAAATGCCGAAGCTTACCAATAAGGCAGGTCGTAATTCACAGGAAGAATTCATTCGTGCATTCGTGGCTAATCAATTATAACACATGAAAAATCTATTCGCTCTTACACTTCTCTTTTCCTCTCTTTTTTGTTCGGCTCAAATCTCGTCTCAAATCGAAGCGGTCACGGTGTACCAAACCCGTGCTGAGATCACCCGATCAGCCACAAAACAACTGGCCATTGGCGAACATGAGCTCGTGTTCGCAGGGATTTCCACCTACATAGATCAGAACAATATTCAGGTGAAGGGTACGGGCAATTTGACCATTTTGGGGATTAGCTTTCGCAAAAATTATCTGAATGAAAATGAGCTGCCAGCAGATTTGCAAAAGGTGAAGGATCAAATTAAGGGTCTTGAAATGAAAAATAAAAGGAATCAAAATAGCATTTCGGCTCTGAAGACTGAGCGGAAATTGTTGGATGCTAATATGACCATCGGCGGCACACAGTCCAATCTGAGCATGCAAGAATTGAGTAGCATGGCCACTTATTTTAGAACAAGGTCACTGGCAATATCAAATGATCAAATGGACATTCAGGATGAAATTAGTACAACCAATAAGGAGCTGCAAAAACTACGAGCCCACTACAATGATCGCACGTCCCAATTCAGAAAAAACTCAGGGGAGATTGTGGTGAATGTGGATGCCAAGAGTGCTACCAAGGCAAACCTCACCTTGACGTACATGGTAGCTAGTGCTGGCTGGACAGCTGAGTACGATCTACGGGCTCAGGATATTGGCGCACCGCTTCAGTTGAACTATAAAGCGATCATTACTCAGAACACGGGCGAAAATTGGAAAGATGTGAAGCTTGTTTTGTCCACCGGAAATCCCACGGCAAGTATTACCAAACCCATAATGAATCCGCAATATTTGGATTTTTACTATCCTTCAAACCTTCAGGAGCTGAGAGGTGTTTCATCGATGAACAGAATGGAAGCCACCGGAGCAGTATCTAGGGCGTCAGCTCCTCTGGCGGAGGATGAGCTTGAAGTGGAGGTGGATAGAATGCAGGTGGGTACGGCCACAAAAACCCTTTACACCAACTATGAAATCGAACGACCATACTCATTGAATTCTGGCGAGAAGCCCCTGACGGTGACGGTTCGAGATCAGGAAGTGGAGGCTGATTATGAATATCAGACTGTACCGAAATTGCGCAATCGGGTATTCCTTATTGCCAAGGCAAAAAACTGGGGATCGCTGGTGCTACTGCCTGGTCCGATGAATATTTTCTTTGAAGGAGGCTATGTGGGCAAGTCGTACATGAATCCTCAAACTACGGCAGATGAGTTGCCCATTTCTTTGGGCTATGATCCGGGAATCACCATTAAGCGAAAGCTCCTTACGGATGTGTCGTCAAAGAAAACCATTGGAACCAATCGACGCGAAACCTACACCTACGAAATTTCTATCAGGAATAATAAACGTATGGATATCAAAGTGAAAATTCAAGATCAGATTCCGGTTGCCAAGAACACAGACATCAAAGTGGAGGTGCTAGAACTTGGAGGTGCTATACACAATCAAGTAACTGGGGAGATCACGTGGGAGATCAATCTTCCTTCTGCCAAAGAGGTAAAGAAGAAATTTGGCTATGAGGTGAAATACCCGAAAGGGAAGACGATCGGCGGATTGTGAAGCTCATTTTTCTAGGATATTGCTTTCTGGCTCTTGAGTCATTTGGACAGATTCAGGGACAGGTTGTGGATGCAGAAAGTGGTGAGCCAATCCCATTTGCTACGGTACGATGGGAAATAGGTAGTGGAGATTATACGAATAGAGAAGGCGAATTTGAGTTGCCAAGCGATGTAATTGCGGAGGTGATTGTTTCTTGTGTGGGGTACAAGGCGGATACGGTTGGGGTAGTGTCAAAGGAATTTCTGAAAATAAAATTGTCTCCTGATATGACGGAACTGATCCCTCTTACTATTTCGGATAAGCCGATTAAACCCATACGATTGGGGGTGGAAAAGAAGGCAAAAAGGATGTCAGCATTTGCGGGAAATGAAGGTTTTCAAGTAGCTATTTTCATTCCCAATGGGGAAACTGGAAAAGAATTATTGATCAAAAAAGCGTTCTATCATCTCCGTGGTGGCATGTCTGGCTCGAAGGTCACCAAGCCAAAAAATTCCTTTTTTAGAGTACGAATTTATGAGCCAGATTTGAATGGCAAGCCTGGTGCTGATCTTCTAAACAAGAATTTGATTGTGTATCCCGAAAGGAACAAAGGTTGGGCTGAGGTAGACTTGAGTGACTATTGGATTCTTGTTCCTAAAAACGGCCTTTTTGTGGCCATCGAATGGATAGAAGGTACTCCGACAGCTGAGTATAAGTCCACCAATCAGAATGGTAAAAAAAATATTAGAGAAGACTTTGGGTCGCCGATAAAGCTACACTTGTCTGAGAACAAAAATCTTAGCTTGTGGTATAAATCCACCCCCTTAGGGTGGTTTAATTGGAATGAGATGACACGAGATTCGGATTTTGAACACAAGGAAGCCGTTCCTGGAATCTATCTGGAAGTCATCCAACTTTGAACTCGAAACTCACTCGGGTCAAATCAATTTTGCTTTGCCTGACCGCTTAATTCACTTACAATTTTCACCAGACCTTCAATTTCTTCGTCACTTGTTTGATGCCAAGTAGTAGCATAAAGGACATTTTTGTTTTTATCAAGCAGCAGTATCAAAGACAAACCGAAATCTGTATGATTGGGAGCTAGTTCTGCAATAAGTGCGGAGTATCTCTTGTAGGCTTTTTTGTGGTAGACAGGATCAGCGGCATAGACTACTCCAGTATAATTGTATTCTTCGCTAAGAAAGGCAAGGTTCTGTTCCATGTGGTTGTATTTGCTCACAAATTTCTCAACTGTCAGCGGGTAAAAGTCCACTTGAGGATTATCTTCCATCACCTCCAATACTTTGGGCATAGTTTCGAGGCACGGCTTGCACCAATACGCAAAACTGTATAGCAGGTGAAGTTTTGCTGGGGAGGCATCTATAATGCTATACAATTTCTCTGCGGTTATCACATTTATCTGGTCGGGAAGTTTCGATGGCTCATCCGATTGTGCAAAGGCAGAGCGCACGAATAGAGAAAGGAAGAGAGGAAAAATGTACCTAACTAGTTTTTTTGGAATCATGGATTCTAAGTTAAATAATGAGAGCTGAGAACCCGAAAACCCAGTCACCTATTTCACTTTGGACTTCACGTCTTTCACATTATCAAGAATACTCAGAAGCACACCTTCTTTCAGCGCATAGCCAGAAGCACGCAGATCAGTCAGGTTGTATTTTTCGAGAATGTAAGAAATCAAGACGCTTGCCACCACAATCATGTTTACCCGCATAGGTATCATGCCTGGGATTTCCAGTCTAGCGCTTTCGTCTTTGGCCATCAACTGTTCATGAATGGAATGATAGCTATCCATTGTAATAGGAAGATCAACGGAAGTGGGATCGCTCTCTCTTCCCAAGGCGATTCGATGGATGTCACTCAGTGTGTCAAATGTCCCTGATGATCCAATCAATGTGGTGGGTTTGAAAACTCTACAGGCCTCATGAAGTTTTTCAAGTGAACGCTCGAAGTAGTTGTGTAGGTTGTCGATTTCTTCTGAAGTAATTGGGTCATTCTTGTGGAAATCATCGATCAGACGCTGACCCCCAATTTCAAAACTTTCCATCCAAAGTGCCTCGCCATCTTTGGCAATGATAAACTCGATGCTCCCACCGCCAATGTCCATGATTAATGACGCGCCTTCGCCGAGTTCTAATGCACGTTTTACTCCATAAAAAATATAGTTTGCTTCCTCCTGACCCGAAATGATTTTCACGTCTATGTCAGTGGTGTCCTTGATCATCTCTACCAGATCAAGGCCATTGGCGGCATTGCGAATGGCACTTGTAGCCGTTGCATAAATCTTATCGATTCCCAATTCATCAATCTTCTTTTTGAAGCTCGACAAGGTGGAAAGGGCCCGTTTTTGTGCATCCAAATCAATCCACCCGTCCTTCAGCCCACTCTTCCCTACACGCACGACTGCCCGCTCTTTGTGGATGACCTCAAAAGAATCTCCGTTCACCTGAGCAATAAGCAAGTGAAAGGTATTCGTACCCATATCTATAACTGCGATTTTCATGTGCAAATAGTGGTTTTTTTAAAGGCCATATATGTTAGTCCCACCTATTCGGGGGAATCAACGTGTCCATACTCATTGCCGAGTAGCAGCGATCTCAACAAGTTGATTACATAGTGGGACGCAAGTTAGCTTTTTCTTATAATTTATTCTTGAAATATTCATAATTTGAAAAATTGATCTTCCTTCCGTCTGCAATATCTTTGGATTTCAAATTCAACAGATGAGCAACGAAAAACCAAAAACGGCAAGCGTAATTGTCACATCCAAAGAGAAGGAAGAACGGCTGGCCTCAATGAATGCACGAGCAATTGAAGGGGGCGGAGAGGAGCGAATAGAAAAACAACATGGGAAGGGAAAATTGACAGCAAGAGAACGGATCGATTTGCTCTTAGATCGTGGTTCTTTTGAGGAAATTGGGAAATTCGTTATCCATCGTTCGACAGATTTCGGCATGGAGAAACAGCAGTTCCTTGGAGATGGTGTGGTCACTGGGTACGGTACTGTGGACGGCCGGCCTGTGTATGTCTACAGTCAGGATTTTACAATTTTCGGAGGTTCTCTTTCGGAGACGCATGCGGAGAAGATCGTAAAGATCATGGACATGGCTATGAAGAACGGCGCACCAGTTATTGGCCTCAATGATTCGGGAGGGGCTCGAATTCAGGAGGGTGTGGTTTCACTAGGTGGCTATGCAGATATCTTTTATCGCAATACTTTAGCTTCTGGCGTGGTGCCACAAATTTCGGCAATACTTGGGCCATGTGCAGGAGGAGCTGTTTATTCTCCTGCCATCACCGACTTTATTTTCATGGTGGAGAAGTCCAGCTACATGTTCGTGACGGGCCCAAATGTGGTAAAAACAGTGACCAACGAAGAGGTGACCAGCGAAGAGCTGGGTGGAGCACAGACCCATGCATCCAAAAGTGGCGTCACGCACTTTGCTTGCCCCAATGAAGCGACCTGTATTCTTGATATCAAAAAATTGCTGAGCTATATCCCATCAAATTGTGAGGATGAAGCACCAAGATTGGATTATGAAATCGGAGAGGAGGTTCGGACAGAATTGGACACCCTGATGCCTGATAATCCAAATCACCCGTATGACATGCATGAGGTGATTGATGGAATTATTGATTCGGATTCATTCTTCGAAGTACACGAGAATTTTGCGGAAAATATCATTTGTGGTTTTGCTCGACTCGCTGGGCGAAGTATCGGAATTGTAGCGAACCAGCCCATGAGTATGGCTGGAGTCTTGGACATTCAAGCCAGTACCAAGGCAGGTCGGTTCGTCCGATTTTGCGATAGTTTCAATGTCCCTCTTTTGGTTCTTGTAGACGTTCCGGGATTCTTGCCTGGCACAGATCAGGAATGGAATGGTATTATCACAAATGGCGCCAAGTTGCTCTATGCATTTAGTGAGGCAACCGTACCTCGAATATCTGTAATCACCAGAAAGGCCTACGGAGGAGCGTATGATGTAATGAATTCAAAGCACATTGGTGCTGATTTGAATTATGCATGGCCAACGGCAGAAATTGCCGTAATGGGCGCACAGGGTGCGTCTGAGATTATCTTCAAGAAGGAAATTCAGGCAGCAGATGATCCGAGTGAAAAACTGCAAGAAAAGATAGACGAATACACAGAAAAGTTTGCCAATCCGTACATAGCCGCCGGTAGAGGGTTTATTGATGAAGTCATCATGCCAAGGAATACCCGGCGAAAACTCATCCATGCATTTGAAATGTTGGAAAATAAGGTGGACAAACTGCCAAGGAAGAAACATGGAAATATTCCGTTGTAGGATTGATATGATTCTTTCGAGTGACGATTGATTCGATTATGTCCCGCAGATTTCGCAGATTTGCGCAGCGGTTGATGGCAGGTGCGACTGCCACTAATTAACTAGTCAACCAGTTTACTAATCAACTAAACACAATGGATAAAAAAAGCAAAAACTTCCTCTACAAATACCTCAACAATGCCGCGCCTACGGGCTTTGAGGTTGAGGGGCAAAAAATTTGGTTGGACTACATCAAGCCCTATGTTGATGACTATGAAGTGGACACTTATGGAAGTGTGTACGGCGTGATTAACCCAAAGGCAAAGTACAAAGTGGTGATAGAGGCGCATGCCGATGAGATCAGCTGGTTTGTGAATTATATCACTGACAAAGGCTATATCTATGTCGTGCGAAATGGTGGATCCGATCATCAAATTGCCCCATCAATGCGAGTGAATTTGCATACCAAAAAAGGCGCGGTAAAAGGCATTTTCGGCTGGCCGGCCATTCATGTACGTAAGGAAAAAGAAGACACCCCCAAGATGAAAAACATCTGTATCGATGTGGGGGCTGAGACGAAAGAGGAGGTGGAGAAAATGGGCATCCATGTAGGTACGGTCGCTACGTTTGAGGATGAGTTGATCGAGCTGAACAAGAAATATGTGGTGGGACGAGCACTGGACAATCGTGCTGGGGGATTTATGATTGCTGAGGTGGCAAGGAGACTTTCTGAGAAGAAGGTCAAGCTGCCTTTTGGTTTGTACATTGTGAATTCTGTTCAAGAAGAGATTGGTTTGAAAGGAGCAGAGATGATGGCGCACCGTATCAAGCCAGACTTGGCTATAGTTACAGACGTGACGCACGACACCCAATCTCCCATGTACAATAAGATCGACAGTGGAGACATGACTGCCGGCAAAGGCCCGGCGGTGACGTATGGGCCTGCTGTTCAAAACAATGTTCGAGACATGATCTTGGATGTTGCCAAGAAAAACAAAATTTCTGTGCAAAAAATGGCGGCTTCCCGTACTACAGGGACAGACACGGATGCTTTTGCTTACTCGAATGCCGGAGTGGCCTCAGCGTTGATCTCACTTCCGCTCAAGTATATGCACACGACGGTAGAGATGGTGCATAAGGACGACATTGAGCATGTGATCAAGCTGATCTATGAAACGGTGAAGCAGGTGAAAGATGGACAGGATTTCAGATATTTGAAGTAAGGATACGAAACGATGTTAATAATGCTGGTTAGACCATCACAATACCTTTTTGCCATCAATTCTTAGATGGTGTAAAGACTAGCATGAGCGCATAGCCTAATTCTATTGGTGCAATTATCACTCAACTTCCAATCCTCTTTTCCAACGCCAAATCATCATCACAAGACCGCCAATAATAATCGAGGCGGCTAGAATTGGCATTAATAAAAAAGCTAATGGGCTAATAGCGATAACCAATATCAAAATAATCAATATCCCTCTTGAAAGTAACATGACCAAGTTCGATTTTATCGAGATTAATGTGCTGAATTTTGATGACTATTCCAATGAGATCGGTTAGCAGCAAACATGAATTTTATCAAGGGGGGAGATCATCAGATGCCCATCCGCATTTCAACAAGATTCTTGGTGAACCCTGCCTTCTTATAAGCACGAACCGCTGATTCGTTTTCCTCATAGACATCCAACCTGACCTCTGTGAGGCCTTTGGCTTTTGCCCAAGCAATGAGCTCCTCGGTTAATCCCTGAATGATCCCTTTTCCTCGGTGCTCGGGTGTAACAAACATAAAACCAATGTACCCGTGAAATTCATGCGTCAGATAGGGCTTTGATTTTACAATCTTCACATACCCTGAACCAATCAATTCATTGCCAGAAACAGCTACCACCACTTCTGCATCAGCTGAATTAATCAACACCCCCAAATCATAATAGCTGATTGGGTCAGGTGCGAGTGTGGGATCGAATGGTCGCTCTGCAGTGACAATGCCTTGCTCGAAGGCTAGCAAGACGGGAAGGTCGTCTGGCGTGGCGGATATGAAAGTGATGTTGCTCATGGTTTCCACTCTTTACTAATTTGGGCGATCCCATCTTCAATTGGTGTGATCTTAAAGCCGGGAAAACGCTTGCTGAATTTAGAGCAATCAAAAATGTAGTCCTGATCCCATTGGTAGAGCAGTTCCACAAGCTCCTTCACCATCGGGTGAAATAGGCCAGCCATTTTCACCATCCATTTTTTGAGAACCGTGTACTTCAATTCTTGATCGTAAGCTTTGGAACAGATTTCAATAAATTCTTTTGTCGTCTTCCGATGGGTATCGCAGGGTAAATGCCAGGTCTGATTGTACGCATCGGGCGTATTGCCGAGTAGGGCAGTGGCTTTACCCGCATCAGGAGTAAAGATTAAAGTACGGAGCGTAGAATCTTTAACCAAAACTTGCGGCTTCTTGCCGTTCTTGATGTTTTCAAAAATGGTGGCATTCGTTCCACTTTGCGTATTGCTGGGTCCGTAAAATTCTGGTGCTCGACAAATCATGGCAGTTAGCTTTTCGTTCTTGATTTCATTTAACAGCATGGTGGAAATTTCCCCTCTCACTTTACCTTTTATGCTGACAGCATTGAAGGGTGTTTCTTCTGTCATGACCCCATGTACATGCCCGTACATGTACACATTGTCGAAGAAGACCATTTTGGCATTATGCAGTTTGCAGGCATTTATGATATTTCGCATCACAATCGGCCAATCCCTATTCCAAATTTTCGAATCGTAAGGAAGTCCCACGGTCATATACACGATCTCACTCCCTGCGACAGCATCTGCTGTTTCCTGTTCGTTCATTAAATCTGCCGATACTAGCTGATCCGTCTCGTTGACTTTTTTTGGATTTCTACTTACCAGACGGATGTCCGTTGTGAACTTACTATGAAGTTCCTTGGCAAGTTCGATGGCGATGATTCCATTTGCTCCAAGTATGGTTTGCATGTAGTTGGTTAGTTTTTAGTCAAACATATCTGATTTCTGCATCAGTGCAGAAAATCCGTACTTGATTTTGATCTCGTTTAGGTATTTTCGAAAGGCCTTACTAAATCCTGTTTTGGTGTAGTACATTTCACCATTGTCCATCTTTTCACCGCCCTGATTTCGAACGGGAATATTAAGACTGGATCGAGGGAAATTACAGGAAAGACAAATTGTGACGAATTCTTTCGCTTTCCCATTTTCATAATACACCATACCGAAATGTGGATCGAAACAAGCAGCCGTGAGCTGACCGTACGAGCTTTGCAATCCGATTTTCTCACTTAGTTCTTGTGCTTCCGGGCTGGGTAATCGAACTAATTTTTTGATTGTATTGGGAAGGTCTCCATTTTCGTCAATAATGGATAATATCCTTTTCCTCGGGTTGACAGAATAATCCAAGTACTCAAAATCATATATCACGAGACTGTCGTAGGTGAGGGTGGCGTAGGGGTTGTCTTGACCAAATGCCCATGTGTTTGAAAAAAGAAGAAGTACAATTACCCGAGTGGTCATATCGATTCAATTTACAATATGTTGACTAGTGTGGTGATTTGTAAATAGGTTGACCAAATTTTTATTGTTAATTTTTCTTCAGACAAGGCGAAATTTGAGGGCATTGCATCGCTACGGCAGAAAATTTCAACGAAGTATGAAGGAAAAAGAACTTAAAAATAGTTGACTTATTTAGGAATCACCACACTAGTACTCCAACGAATTGAAATCAATCGTGGAAGAGCTGGGAATTGGATTACGAAATTCAATTAAATTGGGGGGATTAACAACTTAAGATATGGCAATTAATAGAAGAGAATGGATACAGCGAAGTTTACTTGCTTCCGCGGCTATGCTGGTTGCTGGAACTTCAGGAGCCTACGGCTGTGCATCGGCTGCAACACAAACTGTAAAGGGAAACCCACTTCAGCTCAATTGGAATGAAAATCCATATGGCCCGTCTGCGCTAGCAGAAAAAGCAGTTAATGAAGCCATGAAATTTGCCAACAGATATCCTGATGATTACATAGGAAAGTTCAAAGAGCAGCTGGCAGAAGTGTACTCTTTGAAACCGGATAATTTTTTGCTCACAGCTGGATCGACAGAAATTTTGAGTCTCCTAGGCCAGCACGTGGGATTGCAAGATGGGGAAATCTTAACTCCTTATCCATCGTTCCCGACCATGCTGATGTTCGGTGAACGGGCAGGCGCAAGCATAAAGAAAGTAAAGCTGGACGCAAACCACCGAATCGATTTGGATGCCTTGAGTGATGGCATTTCTTCTGAAACGAAACTAGTGTTTGTCTGTAATCCCAACAACCCTACAGGTACGGAATTACTGACCCAGGACTTAAAAGAATTTTGTCGTTCAGTCCCCGAAAATGTGCTCATCTGTATAGATGAAGCATATATTGAATATTCAAATGCGGGATCAATGGGGAGCATGGTTGGGCTGGTAGACGAATTGCCAAATCTGATTATCTGTCGTACTTTTTCGAAAGCCTATGGTCTGGCTGGGTTGAGAATAGGCTATGCGGTATCCAATAAAGCCAATATTGATGCACTTAGAAATCGTCATTTGGGTTTTGAGCTGGCAGCAGGCTGGCCACCGTTGGTAGCAGCAAGTGCTACACTCAAGGATCAGGCATTTATCAAGATGTGTGTAGAAAAAAATCAGGAAGGAAGACAAATTGTCTACGATGCATTTGACGACTGGGGAGTAAAATTCAGTCCATCCTCAACGAATTTTGTTTACACCGAGCATAAGCAATTCGATAAGGGTGTGGTGGCCAAAATGGAACAACGAGGCATCTTAATTACCAAATGGCCTGACATGTACGATCACCTGCGGATCAGCATTAGCACCCCTGATCATATGCGCACCTTTGTGGAGGTAATGGAGGACTATTTGGTTTAGGTGGAATAGGGTTTAATTGGATAGCTCGTTGGAGAAATTTTAATTCCCTTGAACTTCCTTTATCACTCAGCTTTTCTAGTTTCTTAATTTGTATTCTCGTTTCGTGAGGACACGAACCGAGGGTAGAAGATTTTTTCTCATTTTAATCTAATTCATCTTCCAAAAGGAATCGTTCAATCAGTTTGTTAATTCTTTCCGTAAGTTCTGAATCAAATCGAATTCGCCGTTTGTTGGCTTTTGTAAGGCTAATTAGCTCATTTGATATAGAAACCAACTCAGCCATTTTTGTTCCTTCCCTTGGAGAATGTGTTCTACCTTCTTCCACCCCTAGAAATCCACCAAAATTATATCCGGTTCCATCTATTCCGATTTTATCCGGTTTGCTAATTCTTTTGAGAGCTTCACGCCATAATTTTCTCAGTAGGTTAACACTTTCTTCATCAATATGAGATCTAAACTTTTCAATTTCAATTTTTAAAGAATCTTCTCTCAAAGAGTGATAAATAGACCCTAGAGCTCTCTGGTATACAATTGTATAATCAGGATTTCCTTTGAATTCCCTGTTCCTCATTTTTTTCCGATAATGAGCCGTATCCATTTCAATCGCCAAAACACTTTCACCCCCCCAAGACGGGCTTTTTCTAAAATGAAGAATGGTGAAATCAGAAATATTGTTGAATAAAACTTCACTCAGACGAATATTGTAGCGACGATTTACTCCAAAAAAACCTCTCGAAGGAGACAAGTGATCTCCAGCATTTTTAACGATAGTACCATCTGACGAGCCTTGTGTTGCTCTGCTAAATTCCTGAATGGGCTTATTATCCACCTGACTCAAAACAACTTGAGCAAATAAAAGGATAATCAAGAAAGGCCCAATCCTAAATCACCCCACTCTTAATCACCATCATCTTTTCTCGGCTCATGTCGTGCATGGAGTGCGGGATGCTTCCGATTCCGAGTCCACTGGAGTCTCGTCCGGCAAAAGGCATCCAGTCCACACGAAAAGCCGTGTGATCGTTGACCATCACAGCCGTGGCGTTGAGCTTATGAACCGCATCCAGTGCCACGTCGATGTGCTTGGTAAATACGGCGGCTTGAAAGTGAAATGGCAAGGCATTGGCTCGCCCGATGGCTTCATCCATGTCTGAATAGCTGTACAGACAAACGACAGGGCCAAAGATTTCAAACTGGGAAACCGTGGCGTCTTTTGGCGGGTTCAAGATCAAGGTTGGTTCAAAGCAGGTGTCGGAGATTCTGCCTCCCCCACAAACTATTTCAGCCCCTTTGTCTCTAGCTTCATTTACCCATTCTTCTACCCGATCTACTTCTCGTGGAAGGATCAACGGCCCAGCTTCTGTTTCTGGGCTGAGTGGATCACCCGTTTTTATGGCTTCTGTTTGTTCTTTCATTTTGGCCGTCACTTCCTCGATGATGGATTCGTGAACGAAGACGCGCTGAACAGAAACGCACACTTGTCCGGCATGATAGAAGCCACCTTTTACGAGTGGAGGAATCATTGCATCAATGTCTGCATCTGGCTCTACAATCACTGGAGCGGCCCCTCCATGTTCCAAGGCGCACCGTGTGCCAGGAGCCAATTTAGATCGTAAGTACCAGCCTACTTTGGCTGAGCCAATAAAAGAGAAGAAATTAACATCTGGGCTAGTGACCAATATTTCAGCTACGTCATTGTCACAGACCATCGTCGTACACCAGCCTTCTGGAAGACCAGCTTCATCGTAAATTTTATTAAGCAACAAACACGTGAGTGGGGTAGTGGGTGCGGGTTTGATAATCACCGGACTCCCCACCGCAATGGCAGGGATGGTTTGGTGAATGATCAGATTGATCGGGTGGTTGAACGCACTTACTGAAGCCACCACTCCGATGGGCTCACGAAACGTGAATGCCATTCGATTGACCGAGGAGGCCGTGTGTCCCATGGGCACTTCTTCACCGGCCATGTGGCCAATATTTTCAATTGCCAACTTCACGCCATTGATAGCGCGAGCCATTTCCACCTTCGTGTCCATGTAGGGTTTGCCGCCTTCTCGAGCCGAAGTGTTGATGATTTCTTCCGAGCGTTCGTCCATCAATTGTGCGATTCGCTCTAGGATGGCTACTCGCTCGTGCTTAGCCAACCATTTGGATCTGTCAAGAAACATCCCGTGTGCTTTCGCTATGGTGGCGTTCATTTCATCCGCTGATTTCAAAGGAATTTCCTCGATCAGGGATTGATCGTATGGGGCGTAAACTTTGAGTGTGTTCATGGTTTTTATATTAGTCGTCATTTCGAAACGGAGTTTACGAAGTGAGAAATCTCCTCCTCATAACCAGGAGATTTCTCTATACTGCGCTTCCCTCGAAATGACGTAGTGATTAAAAATGTTACTCCAACTCTGCTGCTTTCTCCTTAATCCCAACATTCAGGATGGCATGGTTCAGCGAATAATCCACTGGGCAATCAATCAAATGAACCCCATCGGTATTCAGGCATTTGTCGAGCGTCTCAGTGAAGTCCTCACAGCTCGTGATCAGATGGCCATGTGCTCCATAGCTTTCGGCGTATTTTACGAAATCAGGATTCGTATAGTCCAATCCAAAATTGTCAAATCCCATACCTTCTTGTTTCCATTTAATCATACCATAGGCATTGTCGTTGAGTACGATTACAACCATATTTAACCCCAGGCGAACGGCTGTTTCCAGTTCTTGTGAATTCATCATGAATCCACCATCCCCACAAACGGCAACCACTTTTTTGTCAGGATTTATGAGTTTGGCAGCCATACCAGAAGGCAATCCCGCACCCATGGTGGCAAGGGCATTGTCCAAGAGCATCGTGTTTGGCAGGTAGCACTTGTAATTTCGTGCAAACCAAATTTTGTACACCCCATTATCGAGCGTCACAATTCCATCATCAGGCATCAATTTTCTGATTTCATTAACCGCACGCTGGGGCAGAATGGGGAAGCGAGTGTCCTCAAAGTATTTCGAAACATGCGCTTCCACTTCATCATCTACTTTGCTGAAAAAGCTGAAGTCCCAATGAGCTTGTGGCGTGATGCCTTCCATGATATTCCACACAGATGTTGCAATGTCTCCGAGCACATCTAAGTCTGGGAAGTACACTTGATCCACTTCTGCTGAAAAGAAATTGACATGGATTACTTTCTTGCCTCCATGTTCCATAAAGAATGGGGGTTTCTCTATCACGTCATGACCGACGTTGATTATCAAGTCGGCCTTGTCAATGGCATAATGCAAATAGTCGTTTGCCGAGAGAGCGGCCGTACCCAAATGAAGATCATGCCGCTCATCTACGACTCCTTTTCCCATTTGGGTGTTGAAGAAGTAAATTCCGGTTTTCTCAATTAGTTTGAGAAGCGCATTTCCCGTTCGTTTTCTATTGGCACCAGCGCCGATGAGAATCAGTGGTTTGTGCGAAGCTTCAATCATCTCTATTGCTTGCCTTATGGCTTTGTCATCAGGTACAGGTCGGCGCAAGGTGGGTACATCGAAGAGGGATACGTCGGTCATTTCGGCGGCCACATCTTCCGGCAATTCAAGATGCACGGCACCAGGTCGTTCCTTCATAGCTTGTCTGAATGATTCCCGAACGAGTGAGGGGATCGTGTTTCCGCTTACGACTTGTCGCGTAAATTTTGTCAAAGGCTTCATCATTTGTACGATATCTACAATCTGGAATCTGCCTTGCTTGCTTTTCTTGATTGGCTTCTGGCCAGTGATCATCATCATTGGCATGGCACCTAGTTGTGCGTAGGCCGCTGGGGTCACAAAATTGGTTGCGCCAGGCCCCAACGTACTCAGACAAACGCCGGGATTTCCCGTAAGGCGACCATATGTAGCGGCCATGAATCCAGCTCCCTGCTCATGTCGCGTGAGGATAAGTTTGATCTTAGAATCTTTGAGTGAATCCAGCATGTCCAGATTTTCCTCACCGGGAATGCCAAAGATATATTCTACTCCTTCATTTTCCAGAGCTTGAACGAATAGGTCGGATGCTTTCTTCATAAGTAACTTTTAGTTAGAACCTAAAGCTACTTAATTCTGAGAAATGAGGACTTGATCGAGAATAGGTTTATTCGCAGTAGGTGTCAATTGTTTCCTTCGCTACCTTCAAAGCGAAAATCATGTCGAGACGATCAACTCGTAAAAGTTCAATGAATTCTCCCGATTGGTCAAAAGCGGTCGGTGCTTCAGAAACCTTCTCTGGCACCTCACCCGTGAGGTATCCAACAAAAATAGCTGCCGAAATGAATGTCCCCAATGCACTTGGGTGGGTACCATCAGGGGCGAACAAAGCGCTACTCGAACGTAGATTCCTGGCCATGTCCCATCCTTTGGCCACATGAACTAATGTGACGTCATTTTTTCGAGCGACTGCCTCATACTCTTGATTTAGCTCCTGAATATATTGGGGAACTTTCTCCCGAGCCCACACCTGAAACAAATAAGGTTTGGCACCTGTAGAACGAATGAGGTCAGCGAATAGGGGAACGTATTTGCGCAAGCTGTCGGGGTAATCAATGGCACCCATGCTGTACTCCTGTAGGACAACCGCATCGAAATCACCTTGCTCAATTATTTCTTTTGTTTTTAATCCCCTCAGGCCGTTCCAATGCTGGTAAAGCCAAGATCCACCGATAACCGTTTTCTTTGTGATCAATTTTGTTTTGGTGCTATCTGAAATCACCGAGACCAGGTGCGGAAGATTGTTGAAATAGGTGTAGCTGTTGCCGACAAATAGGACTTTTAGGGTGTCGGTCGGTTGAGCCATAGATAAGAACCAAATTGAAAGTAGGGTAAGCGAAAGGGTGATTTTCTTCATCTGGTATTATTCTGATTGTTCGTTGGTCAATAACGATACAATTTGTTTTTTAGTTTTTGCATTGGGCGCATCTACTTTTTTAAATGTCCCATTTTGGAGGATAAGATAGTATTGGGGGATGGTGAGCATTTCTATAACGTTTCCTTCTTGACGATACTTTGTCGTCAACATTTTTCTAATAGGATGTTGTTTGTCATCACTTATTCTGATATGAATTCCATCGGGGGCTTTGGCTTTCAGAAATTTTTTCCATTTCTCAATGTCTCGATCCAACGAAATGAATACCAATTCAAATTGAGGTTTTTTTATCTTTTTCAAGAGACTCTCGCTTTCAGGTAAGGCGCTAACACACGGAGTACACCAGGTCGCCCAGAAATCTATAAAAACCACTTTACCACTTAACTTGTTCAAGGAATACTGCTGGTCATTTCTATCCCAAAATGAACCGTCCTGGAAATCCTGCATGGAATAGGTCGTTGTGTCTGCGATGATTTTCTGGGAATGAAGGCTAAATGAAATCAAACCGATTAAAGAGAGAAGAAAGTATTTTTTCACACGCTAAAAGTAATAATTAAATCACAACGTATTTTGTCAATGCGAATTGCTAGCCGCTTTCATCGAAAATGACTAACTGTGTAACCTAGACCCCCAGACCCCAGTCTAAAACTAGAGCGATTAAACAACAAAAGTGGATGACCATATTTATACAAGACTATTTTTTCAAAAACATAGCGTTAATAATTCTCCTGACCGTGAGTGGTCAGCTTTTAGCCACAAATACGCAAGATTCTGACCAAATTTCGTATTCCATTGACATTAGTGAGAATGACCCTAACGTAGCAAAAGTAGAAGTATCAATGACTCTGGTTGATGGGCTTCTATACATGAGTCACAAGGGAGCTGGAAAATTACCAAGGCGTTGGGCAACATTTGTAGATAATATAAGAGTAGTGAACTCTACTGGAGGTCAAATTTCCATAAAAGAGGTTGATGGTGCTAAATGGCAGCTTTCGGCATCTGAAGGAGAACGTGTCACTTTGAGGTACGATTTGAAGCTTGATCATGAATCACATGAATGGAGCGGAGGTATTGACGGGGCTGCTTATGCCACCGATTGGGGGGTTTTCTATACGGGCCGATCTCTTTTTATTATGAATGGGAGTGATAGGAAAAATATCCGAGTGAATTTCAATATTCCATCTTCGTGGAAAGTCACCACGCCATGGCAGCCCGTCAATAGAACTCGGAGCGATTTCATTGCTCAAAACCAAATCCAATTATCTGAGGGTTTAATTTTTGCCGGAACGCATGAGGAAATGTTATTCAATCGAGACGGATTTGAACTACTGTTCGCTTTAGGTGGTGAGCAAATTATTGCGCAAAAAGAGGACTTCAGAAACTTAGCTGAGGGCGTTCTTGATTACTACATCGAGCTGATGGGAGGCATTCCAAACCCATCTCCAGACAATCAATTCGAAAGGGTAGTGGTTATTATGAATTCTTCGTCTGCATCAACTGATGGAGAAGTGATTGGAAATAATATCAGCATCCTGCTTCAGGAGGATGGTGGACAAATGGCAAACGTGATCTCTCGATTCATATTTGCTCATGAGTTTTTTCATTTATGGAATGGACATTCTTTCAGCCCCGAAGGGCAGGATTGTGAATGGTTCAAAGAGGGATTCACAAATTATTACACACTAAAAGCCCTACGTTCTGTGGGTTTCTTTACTGACGAAGCATTCCTTGAAGTACTCAATAGTTTCTTTTATCAGCGATACAGTCATGATTCAGGTATTGGCACTTTGTCGATGACAATGGGCGAAGAAAAACATGCACATTGGGGGCTAATATATGGTGGAGGTCTGTTCGTTGGAATTAGTCAGGATTTGATCGTACGAGAAGCCACCAACAATGAAAAGAGTATTGATGATTTGATGCGATCGCTATTTGAAAAATATGGAGGAACCAATGAGGGATATTCATTGGATGAATTAATCGTAGCTTTTTCCAGACTGAGTACTATTGATCAAACTGAATTCTTTGACGAATATGTGATCGGAGCGAAGGTGGTGCCGATAGTAGAACACTTAAAAAAAGCTGGGTTTGATTCAAAAATTGAAGAAGGGAATCTTAAAATAAACAAACAAGAATCCAGTACGCCGTTGCAGAAAAGAATAGCTAATGGTTTGTTTGGTCAAGAACCTTGATCAGCCGAACCAACTGGGATACTTCAATTGGCTTGTTACCTGAAATAGTATCTATCGGTATATTTGATGGCTGCCCATATTTCAAATAACTACCCCACACATGCTCCCAAAACCATTCGGGTTCTGGGCCCCATCGGGTTTCTTGTTGTCGGCGAAAGAGGAAGGTTTCTTTAGAAATAGTGAGTAAAATCCGATGAGCGTAAAGCGAATCAAGTGCGGGGAAATAGAAAGCCAGTAACCCTTCAATAATGATCAGGTCATGCGATTTTTTCACTTCATCGATCGTTCGTAGAAGTGACCGAAGGTCTATGGAATCCGGATGTTCCCAATCTGTACGATCCTTTATTTTGGGGATTTCCTTTTCGTCTTTCACAAAATCATCTTGAGAAAGGATCAGCACTTTTCTGCTGGCAAAGTGTCCTTGGATTTGCTTGGCCAGGGTCGATTTTCCCGAACGGGAGACGCCTCCTATGCCGATTAGTTTAGTCATTGGGTCAACATGTTTGAATGGCAAGTTAGGTGCTGCGAACCAAGCAGATTAGGTTTTTATGAAGTCTATTGACCAATCATGTATTATCAATTGATAATTGTTCTAACTTTTCGTTAGCCTTGTCCTAGTGAAAAGGCCATGTTCATGACATATTCTAGGGATGCGTACTGAGGGCAAAAAATTGAGCGAAGGCCAACTTGGGATCGTGCGGGAGATGCTGATCCCCACACTGGAGCAGGCGGCAGCTTCCATGGCCAGCATGTTGCGTGTTCGGATGAAGGCAGAATTGTTGGGTTTTGGTGACGGGGCTTTTGACACAATTCCTGAATTCGATTCTTTGGGGAGATTCAGAGTGCATGTCGTGAAAGTAGCTCTCAGGGGGCAGATTGGTGGAGCGTTTTATTTTTTGATCAATGGCCATGAGGTGGAACTCATAAATAGTGTGGCTATGCCCGAGAGCATCAGCCCGGCCACCAACTCGGAAAACAGGCAACTGAAGCATGGCTTCATGACCGAAATCGAAAATGTGATCGCTGCGCTTTCCATTGCAGAAATCTCCGAATTTCTTGGGGTAGAGTTGCTCGGTGGTGTGCCAGAGATCACCATTATGGAAGGAGATCAAGTCAATGATTACCTCAAAGAAGAGATGCTCAATAATCAAACAGCCTTCTTTGTGAAGTCACTGCTTACAGGTGTGGCGGTAGATATTTCCCCCTATTTCATCTGGATGCTCGATGAAAATTTCAACACTACGCTGAAGCTGAATATTGTTTCTTGAGCCGGAGCATGTCATGGCGAGGTACGTATGTCCGAAGCAATTCCGACAGAGATTCAGGATATTATTTTTTTCATTGTGACGCCAAGTGGGGGAGTCCTTAATGATTATGGCATGATTCCGAGGAACTCGATAAACTTGGTTTAGTGAAGAAACTTAAACCTAAATTCAAGTTCCGTATATTCACAGCATGGCAACCACCATCGACTTCACTCCCCTCCTTATCGAACGACTAAAGTGTCAGGATGAGTCGGCGTTTGAATTTCTATACGACCAGTACTCCGCAGCACTTTACGGCATCATCTTCCGTACACTCAACCACAAAGAATCGGCAGAAGAAACCCTCACGGACACCTTTCTGAAAATCTGGAATCAGATCGAAAAATACGATGCGTCGAAAGGCACATTGTTCACTTGGATGTACCGAATCGCCAGAAATCAAGCCATTGATGCTCGCCGATCTCATCAATTTATCGCGGGTGAAAAATCCGATGAAATCGATCACTTCGTACATACATTGGTGCAGGACGACAAGAAAGAAAATTATATCGGGCTAGACGTGGTACTGGCAAGCTTAGAAGAAATGTGTCAGCGACTGATCCAGTTGAGTTTTTTTATGGGGTACTCGCACGCGGAGATTAGCGAGAAAGAAAACATGAAGCTGGGTTCAGTGAAAACGAAAATCCGGTCGTGCCTGAAAAACGTGAAAATGGAATTGAAAGGAGACTTTGAATAAAGAAGAAATCATATCGCAAGGCTGGTTGGAGGGCTACATCACGGGAGATCTCTCAGACGAAGAGCGCAAGCAAGTCGAGCATCATCTCACAGATGCAGTGGTTTACAAAGAGTATCTGGCTGTTCAGAATAAATTAGAATCTGTGGTAATCCAAGGCGAGATCAAACCGGATGCTCAAGTAAAACCTCAAGTTCTCAGCTCCTTACATTCTGCAAAAAAAGGAAGCTTCAATTATATGATGGCGGCAAGTATTTCGGTAGCACTACTTGCCTCAGTTGTGGCTTTTTACTTTTGGCAAAAATCGGAGGCGGTAGACGGCCAGCTTGCCGATCTTCAATCTCAGAACACGGAACTTACAGACAATGTCCAGCGTGTCACCAACAAGATGGACAACATACGACAAGATTTGTCTGTGCTGCTTAACTCAGCATTTGCGCGTGTGGTTCTGAATTCCACCGATGAGTCTATTGTGAGGAAAGCCGTTATTTATTTCAACCCTTCTGAGCAACAAGTCTATCTCAATTCTTCCACGCTTTCTGAGCTCACAGAAGGTCAACAGTATCAGCTATGGGCATTAATTGACGGACAGCCGGTGGATGCTGGGGTTTTTGACGTACGAAAAGATGAATTTCAATTAATGAATTCCTTCGAACACGTGGACGCCTTTGCGGTGACCATTGAGCCCAAGGGAGGCAGCACTGAGCCTACGCTAGAGACCATGCAAGTATATGGGGAAGTTGGCTAGATTAAGAAAATTGGATTGACAAATAATTTTATCTAATTCCTTAATCCTATTTTCTCTAATCCTATTTTCTCTTGCCTTGTGTACTTGCAAATCGCTTAAATGCCAACCCAATTTCCTTGGCTGCTTCATCCAAATGTGGTTTTGCTTCCTCCCAACGCTCTTTGGCCTTATCGCCGAAACTCTTTGAATCCTCACTGAATTCATTGAGTCGATCCCGCAATTCTTTGATCTTTTCTTCCATCTCTTCGGTGATCTCTTGCTTTTGTTCCTTCATCTCCTCCATGAGTTGATCCATTTTTTGTCCCATCTCAGCAAGTGTTTCTTCTAATTGTCGTTTAGTTTTAGTCATTGTATTTTAATAAGTAGTGTACATGAACAGACGTGAATTTACCAAAACTGTTTCTCTAGGGGCCGTGGGATTTTCAATGATGAATTTCGAGAAAGCAGGTGTTTATCCCGTTGATGAGCTTTTGGGAAGAAAAGAGCCCGCCCTTTTTGGAACTGGCTACAATTTGAGAAAGGAAGCTTCAGTCGCATTCGCGAAAATGCAAAAGGATGCCCTGAAAGAAGGACTCCAGATTTATTCTGCGTCCAGCTATCGAAGCTACGCTCGTCAGGAGAGCATATGGAATAGAAAATATGATCGCTTTACTGGGCAGGGGCTGTCACCAATCAAAGCCATAGAAAAAATCATCGAATACTCCACCATACCCGGAACTTCACGTCACCATTGGGGCACAGATATGGATCTCATAGACAAGAGCGTACCCACACCTGAGGATTCCTTGCTTGAAGAACACTTTAACCCGGGTGGCTGCTACGAACCCTTAAAAAAATGGCTGAATGCGAACGCAAATACCTACGGATTTTGTGAAGTCTACACGAATAAGACCGGACGAAAAGGGTTCAACTACGAGCCCTGGCACTTCTCCTACAAACCACTCTCTCAGCCCATGCTTCAAGAGTACAAAGAAATTGACTTGAAACAATTACTCCAGCAAATCAAGCTCAAAGGTGCCGAGCATTTCACAGATGATTTCGTGGCAAAGTATAGGAGAGAAAATGTGTTGGACATAAATGAGGAATTGTTGTAAATCTCAAAACTGGCTAATTTTGATTTTTCTGATGCTAGATTGAGGGTTAGCTGAGATCAAAAGAAACGCCAGCGTATACCGATTTTCAATCCGCCCAAATCCATCCTGCAAAAAATCCTACCAAAAGCTGACAAGTATCAGTCCCTACATCTTTCCAACGGACGATATTACAGCCATCACCATCCGTCAACTGAATGGGGGATCATGCCGTAAACAGAATAAAGAAAGAAGAAGATCGAGCGCAATTCATCCGACACCTACTCAATGATATTCAAGCGTTGGAGACAATGGTGGCTCAAGGCCTGATCGAAACGGCCGTTACCCGTATCGGGTCAGAGCAAGAATTTTGTCTTGTGGAGGAAAATTGGAGGCCCTCCAAGAAGGCAGAGGAAATCCTAAAAACGATTGACGATCCTCATTTCACCACGGAACTCGCTCTTTACAATCTGGAAATTAATCTTGATCCTTTTGAACTTAAATCGGATTGTTTTTCGAAGGTTCAGCACCAACTAGAAAACTTATTGGCAAAAGCCCAAACCGCAGCGGCAAAACATGACAACAAAGTAGTGTTGGCCGGTATCCTCCCGACCATTGGTCAAAATGAGTTGGAACTCGAATACATGACACCCCATCCTCGCTATTGGGAACTGAACGACACCATCAAAGAGCTGAGGGGTTCTGACTTTAAACTTCGGATCAGAGGCGTAGACGAACTCTCACTTCTTCATGATTCGGTACTCTTTGAGGCATGCAATACGAGTTTTCAATTGCACCTTCAAATCGCACCCGAGGATTTTATTTCCAGCTACAACTGGGCACAAGCCATTTCCGCCCCCGTCTTGGGCATCAGCAGCAATTCGCCGCTTCTATTGGGCCGTGAGCTTTGGAGTGAGACACGAATTGCTCTCTTTCAACAAAGCATAGACACGCGCATCTCATCATTTGCCTTGAAGGATCAGCAGGCCCGGGTGAGCTTTGGTGGTGGCTGGGCACAAGGAACAGTCGCCGATATATTCAAGAGCGACATTGCCAGACACAAAGTAATCCTGGCTCGAAAAATAGCACACGATTCGCTTGAGGATTTGAAAAAGGGGAACGTGCCAAAGCTCGAAGCACTGGCCTTGAACAACAGCACTATTTACCGCTGGAATCGTCCCTGCTATGGCGTAGGTGGTGGCAAGGCGCATTTGCGAATTGAGAATCGCTACATTCCATCCGGCCCCTCCACGATTGATGAAATGGCCAACTTCGCCTTTTGGACAGGACTCATGGTGGGCAGGCCGGCAAAGTACGAGGACATCCGTGGACACATGGACTTTAGAGATGCAAAGGCCAATTTTTTCAAATCTGCGCGGAATGGTAAAGAATCTGTCATGCTATGGATGGACAATCAAATCTCAGTTCGTGATCTGGTTACCAAAGAATTGCTTCCCATGGCTCAAGCTGGGCTAGAGAAAGCTGGAATAAATACGAACGATGTTGAACGGCTGCTCGGGGTAATTGATGAACGGACAAGGGGCATGATTGGCGCAAAGTGGAACATAAGAAGCTATCGAAAACTGAGGGATGAAATGACTCAGGATAATGCTCTCCTGGCTTTAACAAAAGCCATATATGACAACCAACAAACCAACCTGCCTGTTCATAAATGGCCAATCCCTGAAAAATATAAAAAGTCAAATGAAACCGCACATCAGGTGGGTCATATCATGTCCACACGACTGTATACCATAAACGAAAACGATCTGGCAGATTTGGCAACCAGCGTCATGCGCTGGAAAGAGATTCATCATGTGCCCGTGGAGAATGATATGGGAGGCCTCTGCGGGCTACTCACGTGGACACACATGAAACACCACGAAGAAAAGGCCAATACAGACCTTAAAATCGTATCCGATCTCATGGCCAAGAATGTGATCAGCGTTACGCCAGAAACAGAAATTAAAGACGCTATTCGATTGATGAAAAAGAACGAAATCGGATGCCTGCCAATTGCTCATGGCAAACACCTAGTCGGTATTGTCACCATTCCTGATGTACTCCCATTTGACAATGACTAAGGTCTATAGTAAGGCACTGGATCAAACCATAGAAGTAGATAGGCTTATTGGAAAAATCAAGGGTCGCCAATCTGGCCCCACGCTCATTTTCACTGCGGGGATTCATGGAAACGAACCCTCGGGCGTATTTGCCCTCCAAAAAGTATTGGCCGAATTGCAAAAACAGAAGCTCGCCATAAAAGGAAATATCTACGCAATTTGCGGCAATCTGTGGGCACTGAAAAAAGGCGTTCGGTATCACACCGAAGACTTGAATCGCATGTGGACTGAGGAGCGGATGGAAGACTTGCTAGCCTCCGAACCAGCCAACGAAGACGAGGCGCAGCAAAAAGCCATTTTTCTGAAAATCACAGACATCCTTGAATTCGAAAGTGGGCCATTCTATTTCATGGATCTGCATACCACCTCAAGCGAATCCATTCCCTTTCTTCCGGTGAGCGATAGCCTGCTGAACAGGAAGTTTACTGAACAATATCCCGTACCGATCATATTGGGAATCGAAGAGTATCTTGACGGGCCATTGCTCAGCTACATCAACGAACTGGGCTATGTGGCCTTTGGGTTTGAAGCTGGTCACCACGACGATCTTTCGTCTATAGAAATCCACAAGGCCTTCGTTTACCTCACGATGGTATTTACCGAAAGTATCCGCAAGGACGACATCAATTATTACCATTATTTCGAGCAATTAGCCAAGACATCCGTCGATTCCAAAGACATTTATGAAATCTACTTTCGCTTTAAAATTAGAGAAGGAGATAGCTTTGTGATGAGACCTGGGTTTGTCAATTTCCAACGGATCAAAAAGGGACAAGAAGTGGCTGAACGAAACGGACAACCGATCATCGCCTCCAATCCGGGGAGAATATTTATGCCGCTTTATCAAAATCAAGGGGCGGAAGGTTTCTTCGCCATTCGGGGAATTCACCCAGCCATGCTTCGCTTGTCTGCATTCCTGCGCAAGACTCGATTCGACAGAATTTTACCCGTTTTACCTGGTGTTCGTTGGGCTTCTGACAGAAAAGACACGCTCATTGTCAATCGAAAAGTGGCTCGCTTTTTCGCCAAACAGTTCTTTCATTTGCTTGGCTACAGGAGCAAGAAACTAGACAAAACACACTGGATTTTGAAAAACCGTGAAGCTGCTTCAAGGGAGGACGAATATGATGACGCGCCTTGGAGTTGACTATTTCGGCTGGTTTGGCTGGGAAATGAGTGGCCAGCGAAATCACAAAAGTGTAGGTGGAATTAAACGTATTTATACGTTTAATGAGACGGATAATCAGCCCCTATTGGGTTCTACGAACTATTTTGATGGGGTTTGTTGCAAGCATTTGGCTATATTTGAAAGGTAGACAATGCGCATGCGCATTGTCTAGATTGTTGAACGAAACCTCCTACCGTCGGTAGTTTTTCATAATTGTAGTATCTTCTATGTGGAAAATTTAAATCTACACTTATGAAAAAAAAGAAGAACGCCTGAGTGATCGGTTTGTCCGAGAACTCCAATTCCGTAACTACAGCAAACGTACGATTACCTGCTACCTGAGTATGCTCGTACAGTTGAGCAGGCATTACAGTCAGTCGCCTGAAACCATCACTACAGAACAGCTGAAAGCTTACCTGTACTTCTGCAAAGAGAAGC